>Ga0065711_1000346_pt1 | contig 71583 bp, 29 predicted proteins | sample Hoacrofraction12_FD_59098 | JGI IMG/M metagenome (GOLD analysis project Ga0065711, IMG submission 59098) | Hoatzin crop microbial communities from Cojedes, Venezuela - Epithelial fraction 12 v2 (version 2) | ecosystem: Host-associated > Birds > Digestive system > Esophagus > Crop | place... | reverse complement strand
CTTGAATATCTCCAGAGAAGGAGACTCCACAACCTCCCTGGGCAGCCTGTTCCAGTGCTCCGTCACCCTCAGAGGGAAGAAGTTCTTCCTCATGTTCAGACGGAACTTCCTGTGCCTCAGTTTGTGCCATGCACCCTACATGCTGCTGGCTATTTTTCAGTGGTGCAGATGATTTCTTTCCTGACTGTCACTGAAAGTATTCTGCCTGCATTGTCATGTACAGTTTTCCTTTAAGGCAGTAAAAAGTCTTTGACTTATGGCTGTATTTAAAATAGACAGGCATATGGAGCCAATTAAACCAAACACAACTGTTTTGACAAATAACTGGCAAATTATGGTTTTAATTTGTGCAAACAGATGTGACTATGAGCCCCTGATACCACCAAGTAAATAAGGTCAAGTGCAGGTTGATTTCTCTATATAATCTGACAAAAAATATCCTTATAGTTCATTCTGGTATGTAGTCCTTTTTGATTAAATCTTATGAGTAGTGTGGTGGGCTTTTAGAGTGATCACAAGGAAACATGAAATAATCAAATCACAGAGCTTGTTCAGTTTGTGACCTGAACAAGTCTTGACTCATCAGATGGAAAAACTGAGTGAAAGTGAAGGTGATCTCAGTTTTCCTTCGAAATAAATGTAACACAGAATTTCAAAATTTGAAAAAAAATGGTGTGAAGAAGTATAATTCAGTTTTCAGTTTCAGGGCAGTTTTTTCTGGCCTGACTGAAAAAAGGAAGTTTATGAAAAGGTCACATGAATTCCTAGATTTTACCTATTTCAAAACCCAGGTGCTCAGGATCCGCTTGAAAAATGTTCTGTAGGGAAAATTTAATGGCAGTTTGTGGCCTTTCTCTTCCTGGGCTAGACAAACCATGTTATCACTGAATTAAAAGTAATGAAGTTTCAAATTTCTGCAGACTTACATCCTGTGTTTTTCAATTCAGCACGATGGCCTGCAAGTAACATCCTGATTTGATGTTATTGTTGCAGTAATTGGCACCATTAATCAAGCTGAGTATTGCTTGAACTGCCATTTATAACTGGCATCATGGCTGCTTATCAGCACCAGACCATGCACATAATAATTTAGAGGACAAGGATCACAGGTCTTAGACAGAAGTCTCTTGTTTGCACAGTTTCCCAAACATCTCATCTGTATACCTTTTTCCACCTGAACGCCATGCCAGAATGACAGAATATTCTATCAGACTCTAAGAAGACAAATTACTCTATTTATGTCCTTAGCAAAGCCAAACGAAGATAACAGGATGGTGAGACAAAGTCAGGAGCAAAAGACAAAGTATGGAAATGCAAGAGTAGAGGATAGTAAGGACAGAGAGCAAAGGAAGGCACCGATAAAAGGGTAAAATAAAGGGGGTGCTGAATTCAGGACTAAAAAGCATAATTATTCATGAAGAGGACTTGCCACATGGAAACCAGAACGATAGAGATTGCTTGACCAGGGCCAAATGGAGGTGAGTAGTATCCTTAACTGAGAGAATATTCACTAAAGTGAGCTGGTAAGTGTGATATGTAATACTGCCAGTGCACTCATGTCATCTCAGATTTAGTAGAGGTCCTAGAACTCCCTGCGTATTTTATCCAGTGCAATTCCTGCAGTTTATCTAAACCAGCAAAAAAGTGCATCCCTTCTTGTTAGTTTGCTAGTGTCTGCAAATGTCAGCTTCACTTTTGTCATAATCTGCACAAATACAATGTCCCTTTTTATTTTCCCTTTTCCCGTAGAGTTTTGGCAAGAGTAAACATGCAATTTAATAATCCAAAAAGAAAATAATTCAAAGCAGTAAGAATTACATTACACCTGGGGAGAAAGAAACTTAATCTTTAATTTTCACCAGTTTGCCAAAATTCGTCACGCAGAATTGGATTCAGATGTAGAATCTACTTGAAGTATGTACAAAAGTGTTGTTCAAGAAAACTCTGAAAGGTGATTACAGAGTGCTTTATTAGTAAGAAGCGATCAGGTGGAAATGTGTATATATAGTCAAATGTTTGGCTTCAGTTAATACTGAACTGACAGCAATTACGTGGCACTAGAGTCTGAGTTACATTCTATTTAACTAAATATAAAATTATTCATTCTTCACAGAGATATAATTTTCAGGGTAAGTAAGTTTCATTCAGATGGCAACACGTGCAAATAAAAGTCAAATAATACATCGAAAAGCAAAAATACTTTTGTATTAATACGATGTAGTATAAAGATATTTCTTTTCATATTTTCAATAGAATATTCTTGAAGGATTATTAAATCAGATACTCATGATCTGTTAATCACATAAAACCTCTAACCATATAAAATTTCAGTATCCCAAATATCTTTCTAGAACGTGGAAGTCAGTACAGTTTATGCAGCTTTATATTTCCTGTAAATTACACAATATACGTGGAACATGGATGTTGAAAGGGAACAGTTGGAAGTGGTGGATTTAATTAAGATCCACAGTGTCTCCAGTCTATGTAAGTCATAGCTAGAATGCAGAATTTGAAAATAAAATACTAGAAAGTTAAGAAATTTAAAATAGGATATTTATCTTAATATGATTACTCATGTTGTTCATAGTATTTTTAGCAAGAAAGGCAGGTTATTGTATCACTATGCAAATTAAATTTAAAATATTTCTTTTCCCTGACTGCATCACATAAGCAGACCAAAAGGCATGAAATTTTCACTAGGACTGGAAAATGAGTAAGACCAAAGAAAGAATATTTAGGTTATAATTATCTAATAAATGTGTCCAATCTGTCAGCTACATACTATTTGTATAGTGTCATGAAAGGTGAGGTAAGTGATGATCTATGCCTTTCAAGTAAGTGAGGAAGTTAAATCTAAGAAGGTTTCTTGCTTAACTGAACTTCTGAGATTAACGCATACTTTAAATGAGTCTTAATAAGATCCTGTTTATTTTCCTTTTTCCTCTGTGGGTTCCCATTCCTGCAATCAGTCTAGTGCAAGACAAGCAATGGTGGGATGTCTTATATTCAGACTGACACCAGAAGCAAGCAGCCTATGGAATTAAATACTGGAAACACTGCAGAGACTGATGAATAAAGTTAACCAAATTCCTCCTCACAGGACTCCCAGATGCAGAGTTGAGTCTCAAAGAAAAAATATATGAGGAAGCCCACAGAAAACAAATTCTAGACAGACTACTTGAGACTTTTCATGTCAGGATGTGGAAAAATTAACTCCGTAGAAAGACACTCTTAGGTGAAACTTCTAAGGAATAAGTTACCTCTATTCAGTTCCTAAGAGAACACTGCATTCATTGACAGGGTTGGCAAGCTGAGGGAAAGGCTCTCTATACGGCTAAGCTCAAAATAGCTGCAAGAAAGATGACCAGCTGCAGGTAATTTGACTTTGGGAAAACTACTGGCTAGGGTGTATGTGACATCTGAGGAGCACATGAAAGTTGGACTACGCAGGTGATAAAACAAAGAGGTGGGATCAAAAATTCGGTAGGTAAGGAAGTTGAAAGCAACAGCAAAAGAACAGTCATGCATAGCTTTAAAAGGGTGACATGTAGCAAAGGATTGGCCACCTCAGATTAGCATTCATTGGAAAGGTAAAACGTTTGGGAGAAGGGAGAATAAGTGCAGAACAGAAAATACAGTACAACTGAGAAACACCTGCTGGCAGAGCAAATAGGTGGTATTCTTTTGAACTCTGATACAGAATAAGGGAAATCAATGTGGCCATATTATTTTTATAAATTTAGAAATGTTCATAAAAGTCAAAACTGACATTAAGGTATAAGAGTATGAAACAAAACAGAGGAAGCAAGTTGTTCATGCCACAAATTTAGCAGTACTTGTGTCAAAGACACAGTGTCCAGACCATGGATGGAATATCTTCCACACATAGCAAAAGTACAATGGCAAGTAAAAGAACATTTCCTGATGAACAGAAACTACAGAAATAAACATAACAGCAGTCTAGAGATAGAAATCCTTGAAATCATTTTGTTCGAAATCCCTCATGAGTAGCGTAAAAAAAGGGCAAGTCACAGTGAGGGAAAATAAATATATTTTACAAAGTCCATATTTGATGTTTTTCAAGATACTGAGGACAGGATTTATCTTATTACTGTTTAAAGACCTCTCAGTTTATTCCTAGATCTGAGTGTCTTTACAACTAACAGAAAAATACAGTCTATTCTGTGTCATAATTCATTCAAATCTATTTTAGAAGTCTGTTTTACAGTCAGATGAATCACTTAGTAGATGTACATATTTTTCTCCGTTATGTAGATTGAGAGTCTATAAAACTAGTTTGAATGTAGTCATCTAAACTGTAGACATCTAAACCTGACTGCAATAAATCTTTCCAGTCTATCCACCCGGCCTTTTAAAATATCTTGTGCTCTGCAACTCCGGTACAGAAACATGCACACAGAGATTACCTTCAGAAAGGATGTGCTGAGTGAGGAGGGAATATTGGAAAGTTGGAAGAGCACTTGGGTTACCTTTCTGTGCACAACAGAAAGCCAAACTTTGGTTTCTTATGGTTATGCAGAGGCGTACAAGTAGGAACACTGCAGCTTTCCCACAGTGGTATCCTCACTTAAACTGTCTGCACCAAAAGTATTGCATATATTAGGTTTCACAACACTTTGAGGCATGGTCAGGATTACAGATTTCTTTTTTCCTCATCATCCTCTTTTCTCAGTTGCTGTCTTCTTCTCATCCTTAGGTTACCAGAGATGCCTCTGTGCCCTTTTCTTCCTGCTAATGCATCCTTACATTTTTATCTATGAAAGCCTCTGTTAGTCTTAAGGTGTAGCAAGTATGTAGATGCAGTGGTCAAAATCCTTTCTAAATAGCATTTTTCTTATAGCAACTGTTACTTTGCTGATGGGAGAATAGGCAACATTTCCAGCTGGACAGGTTAAAATATAAATTGAAAGAGGAAGGTAACTGCCAGAGTCCATGTACACAGTAAAACGGAATATAATTAAGAAAGCATTTCCAAACACCTCATATACTATTTTCAGCGGGAAAATTTTGGCCCATCCTGCTCCATTAGTGTAAAAGCTGTGTGTTCCATCTGAAATCTAAAAAAGTGTCTTGAAACAGAAGCTGAGAATCTGGGTTATAAACAGATGTGGAAATAATATATTGAAGATAATTCTGTATCTAAATACACATGTACAAATACACATGCAAGGTGGAAAAATGTATTGGACCACTTTTTCCACCTTCCAAGGAACAGAGCAAATTTCATAAGTGACAAGAAACACACATTATGCCTGAAAATTTACTTTTTTTGTGTCAGAACAAAGCTGCTATTGATGGGGTAGAACAGATCTGAAAAGAGGAATGATACCTGCACCCTGCCTCCCATATTCATTTTTACACCACTGGGCATGTCTCAGCTTATTGGGTTAGAAACCAATACGCTATCTCAGAATACTGATTGCTATTGGTCTGGGCAGTATATCCATGGTCTGGGAAGAGTCTGAGATTACTGGAAACCAGGCCTTGAAAACATAGAAATTTGCAAAAAAAGAAAGAAAAGACTTTCGTTTTCCTAAATATATTCCTTTATCAGAAACAATATTTGAACAGATAGATGCAACACAACTACACCCTAACATTTTCCTCTATTAAGAGCTGTATATGGTAATGTATTTGACCAGAAACTAATCTCATTTTACAGAGTATACTGCATATTTCACAATAGTTTCTTCTAATGTATTACAGGATTATTTTATCTGGGCTTGTTTCAGTCTCTTTTGTTCTGGTATTTGAATATGCTCAGAGGCAGGTCTGCAGGAGTTTGCCAAATTGTGCCTCTACACAGGTAACTCAAATCAATTTGCTTTTTCTTTCATATTTGGTGTCTAGAAAGGAGCACTCTGCCCTAATGTTTCCTTAAAATTTTCCTCTAGAAAGGAATTTCTGTAGTGGTCTGTACTACAGATTAACTCATGGTTCTGACTAAACTCTTTCAAATGACAAATATTTCTCTCAAATCCTGTCAGTTAGTGGTTGGTTTATAGACTTGAAAAGGAAATATATGTCTTACAAATACTGTAATATTACAAATATTACAAATATTACAAATGCTTTTATTATCTTTATCAAAATCTGATGTTTATTGATTCCCATTAACTTCTCAGCTACAGATATTTCCATCAGCAAGTAATTCCATAGAAAAAATCAGTGCTACGTAAAAGAGAAAAGCACAGTTATGATCCGTAAGTGATAGGTTTTCAGTATAACAGCATGATCCCTTTGCTTATGTTATGAAGCAAAGCTAAATGGAGCAAATGATATGAATGTTTTGTCATTATCTGTCGCACAGCCTCTTACACGCATCTTGCCATCATTTTGCTTGTATGTACCTGCTACAGTTATTTTCTGCCCACTTAAGGACACTTAGAAAAGAAAATATGTTTCAGGAAGAGAGTTCAAATAATTCTGAATTTATTCCAAGCACATTTATATCTTTCCCATGGTCCCTGAGCCCTGTGAGTCCAAGCACTTTTCCCTTTTGCTTAATTAAAGTTATCACAGACAAGAAGTTGGGGTAAGCGGCAACTGCTTTACGCTACTAGTAAATTCAGGTCATAAATACAGAAAATATGCTGCTACAAGCATAGCGTGGGTTCATGAGATATAGTCAACATCAACAGCTTCTCAACAGCCCCAGCCCCTGGGATCAGGAACTTCCCTGGTGCTGGGGCTGGACTGAGGCTGGGACGGGTGATGGGCCTGCAGGTGGGCCTGGCTCAGGGGACCCATGGCCACACAGGGCAGGGCTGTGGGGAGCTGCAGACCAGCCCTGCTGCGGCGTAGTTGGAGCAGGGGCTGATGGCCCCTGGCGTGCTGACATGGGGTCTTGGGCAAGGTGGATGTTGCCCCAGGGAGCCAGGCAGGGCTGGCAGTGTGTTTGGAGCCATGATGTGCAATACACATGCCAAAACCTTCTCAGTGCTGGTAGATGGGACAATGGGACAATGGTCAAAATTTACATCTTAGGAATTTCAGGTTGGACATTAGGAAAAAAATGTTAACTCGAAGTGTAGTGCCTCACTAGAACAAATTACTCAGAGAGGTGGTGAAGCCCCCATCCTTGGAGTCTCACCAGAACTCAGCTAGTCACAGCTACTACTGAGGTTAGACAAGATGATGTCATTAAGTCCGTTCCAGCCAACTCTTCTATGAATCTCTAATTCATTACTACTCTGGTAACATTCTCTGAAGAAAAAGAAATTATTCAATATGAATTTGTTCCTGAAGAAGACCACAGAATGTGCATGTGAGAGTACACCAATAAGGATATGCTTAGACAAATAAGCCTACATATTATTTTAAAACAATACATCTGGGTATATATCATGTATCGGTGTAGGAAAATAATCCTGTACAGTGAAACAAAAAAAGCCTTCTGTAGGTAGTCTTGGGCTTTTTTAAAAGCACTAGTTCAAGAGTTGTTTAAGACATTGACTGCCATATTTCTTTTGAAAGAAATATACAGGTTTGAATGATGTATATATAATATCTTATAATAACAGGAAGTGTGGTAGATAGGCAGGTGAACCAAACAAAACAGAGAGGCTAACCTCTCTGGCATGCAGCTGCAAAGACATTGAGTTGCATAGACTGCATTCAGATTTATGCTAATGTGGGTGGTGCTGGTGTCCTCTGGTACAAAAGCTTTACATTTAACTTGCAAGACTTTATGATATCTCTACAAGGAAATGTGTCCCACTTCAAAAACATTCAACTCAAAGGAAAACAGGTGCAATATTTCTATTTGATTTTCCCTGGTAATTTGATAAGATTTTGATTTATTTCTCTGAGGACTGATGAAATGCATTGCATTCTTTATAGACAGCATCTTAGCAAACATTGCCCCACAGAAAAGTATTAGAGATAATACCTTACTAAATTAACATTTTAGAAAATACATCTAGAATAATCAAAGAAATGTACAATCTGACTAATTGAAATTGAATATCAGTGACAGATATGAGCACTTGCAGTATGGTAACCAGTAACATGAGCATCTCCAACATGCACAGAAGTGGAGCTCTGAATGATGTGATGGTAAGAGCACTGGCAATAGGACAACAAATCTGCTCCAATTACAGCAGAACGATCAACTGGATCCAACATAAAATTCAGATTTGTTGCTTGTCTGACATATCCCATATATCCAGTCTTCTGCGTACAAGATCTCAGCAGGCAGACGGTAAACCTCAAACCGAAGGTTGCCACCAAAGCATCTTGAGCGTGTACCACGCTTTGAACAAGTGGCCTCATTTGAAACAGTAAAAGAGGGTGTAAGCATAGACTAAACACATTAATTGAGGAATGAATCTCCCATGTACTATAGGACCCGGAAGTTGTAGGTTTTTAATCTTCTGCTTCTGCATCAAATACAGAAGGAACCTGGGAACATGGGGCAGTAGTGCATCCCTAAGCAAGGCTGTACAGGAAAGCTCAGTGATTTTTGTTGCCAGTCTGGATGATATCTTTAGTCTCTGATATGAATTGAGGGGATATCTTTCAGATGGATTATCCTGTGCTGTTAAATTAATATATAAATATTATCCAACTAGTCTTTTACAGCATTTAAAAAATCTAGTTCTTTATTCTGAGTTCGTATTCCACTGGCTAAAATTGTCTGTTATTTTCAGCTATTCTTACATGGAAGAGATTAGCAGTTCAGAAGACTAACAGATATGATTAGTGTATCATGTTTTTTCATACATGTAATCCAACCAACACTGAAGCTAGGATGGAGTCCTAGTTTCAGCTGGGACAGAGTTGATTTTCTTCCCAGTAGCTACTGTGTTTTGGATTTAGTAGGAGAGTAATGCTGATAATACACTGATGATTTTAGTTGTTGCTATGAAATCAAGGACTTTTTTGTTTTCCCATGTTTGGCTGATGAGCAGGCGTGCAAGAGCTGGGAGGGAGCACAGCCAGGCAGCTAGCCCAAGCTGGGCAATGGAACTATTCCATACCATAGACGTCATGCTCAGCATATAATTGGGGGTTGGCTGGCGGGCAGGAAGCCATTTTCCATGAGTTTGTTTTTTCCTAGTGAGTTAGACAAATTCTGCAAAGTTGGCGAGTTTGACAAAATCCATGAAATCTACTCCGGGACTGGCTGCACAATTGGTCATTGAGTAGTGAGCAATTGTGTTGTGTGTAGCTTATTTTGCATATTCTTTATTATTGTGATTATTATTTCCTTTGTTTTCTTATTAAACTGTCTGTATCTCAGCCCACAGATTTTACTTTTTGTCCGTTCTCCTCTGCATCCCACTGAGTGGGGGAGGAGTGAGTGAGTGGCTGCACCATCCTAGTTGTCTGTTGCCAGGTTATATGATGACATGATGTTGTTTCTTTAAATGGCTGAATTCCAACAAAACAATTCAGTAAACTTCCAGGGGGAGGAATTTAACTGTGAACCCTTGGCAGATGATTAGGAACATACCAGCTATCTCACAAGTCTCAGGCAGAAAGGATATGGAGTGAGGAGAAACCATTTTTAAAGCAGGAACATCTTAGCATTTAAACCCATGAAAAGAGTCAAGCTAAAACACTTCTTAGATGATTGCTCATTTATTGTGACCAAATTCACAGCTGAAGAAAGTTCATTTGAATATCTGCATTATGGAAACTCTAATTTTTGAGCAGACTGATAAAATGCTTTGTCACATGAACATGTTCCTAGTGATGATAGTCACATCAGGTCCTGATGTTTTGGTGGTCCTTGCAGAGGGTGAGTAACATCCAAAAGGGCTGTATGTAACAGAGTATTTTGAGAATAGCAGAAAATTTTCGTTCCAAGTGATATAATAGTGGCAGAAAGCATAACTTGGCAGCCTAGAGAAGTACTCTTTCCGTCTGTTAGTTTTGTGTGTAACCTGTGCATTTATACCCATTTCTACTGTAGCTACAACCCCAGCATTTTCCAAAAGTGACAGGTAATGTAACAGGATGGTAGAGTTATCAGAGAAGCACTTATTGCAAGGAAGGTGCCCATTTCATATTTATTAACACCTGTTTTCATATCTAGCATGTATTTAGGTGTTTCAGTGTGAAAAATTAATCATATTTGAAAACACATGAGCAGTTGCTTGTTGTTGGTATTTTAACATGGTTTCATCTTGCCATATAAATAGCAGGTAATTTAATGATTACCACACACAACTCAAGCATAAAATTATCCCTTTGTTTCTCAGGTCTTGAAAATGTACTGTATTGCAGTAACATGCAGTTAGCTCTATCTAACGTCAGCCACAACTTCTGACATTATCTATGGACATGCAGAAGTTTTCTCGGTTACAGCAAAAAACAAGGCACATCCCTTTCTCCTTCTAATATCTTTGTTTAGAAAGCTGCTGTTTCAGGGTGCCTGGAAATGCAGACTATACTAAAACAAGAGAACACATTGAAAAATTCGACAAAGTTATTACACAGCATGGCAGCATGTATAAATGTGATGTATTAATCCAGTGAACAGTAAAGCATGGACTTAATTTTAATGTGACATTTGATAATATATTTTATAAGGCTGTCCAGTGAAAATTTACAGTATCTCTCTTATAATACATGAATAGTTAAATCCATTGGGTACACATAATGATTAATGTGCAAAAACTTATGGTTTTGCAAAACCTACGTGTATATTTTCAATTGCAGAAGTAGGATTACACAGTAAACATTTTACAGCTATCACAGCCAGAAGTAAGGAATGGATATATGCAACCAAATCCAGTGCATAACGTAAACTATATAATTTCACAATGTGTTCTGTCTAAAAATTTGTAGCTGATCTGAAGCAAATATTTCAAGAAAACTCCTACTATTACTTATAGAGATTGCAAGTGATGGACTAATCTCATGTTCCGTCCTTACCTTCTCAATTTGTGAATTACATCCAGCTAAACAAAAAAATCTGAAGCTAAAATAGCTAAGACTGAAGCACCAAACAAAAAATTCTCTTTACTTGGTAACAAAGCCAAATACTGTGTTTATCAATGAAAGATATCTTATTTTTGAGACATTATCTTACTTTTAAGACTCTCCAAATGACACACTTGAGGCATTTGTGATAACTCAGGATGCAAACCACCCAGCCAGTGAGGCTGCCACAGCTCCATGTCCCCAAGTCCATCCTGTAGTGTGGCTGGACCTAGGCATGTATTCCCAACAGGTACACACACATACTCACGTGTATACAGCACATGTATACACACATACCTGGGTGCACAAACTAACACACAGAAACACTGGTATAAACATAGACAGCACATGTGGCTTAATTCTGTCCCCCTCATGGCATCTTCCTGTTAGTGGGAAACATACATATATCTATACTTGTATATACATAAGAAATGGATGCCCCCAGTAAATGGCTTAGACACTCGTCTGTCCAGTTCCTGGTCCTGGACCTCCTGGCCTTCCAGTTACCTTGCATGCCCACATGCACACCAACACCCACACACATGCGCTATGGGTCTCTCTGTATCTGGGGGCCTCACACACCAGCATGCACCACACAAGCCAACGCATTGTGGATCTCTCCCGTAACTGGCCTTCGACTCGGTTTACACAGGGTCTGGCCCTTGGATCCTCCCATCCCCAGTTCCCTCATGCACGGACATGCTCAAGCAAATGGGTGGGTCTCTCAAGAACCCACCCAGATGCACTGTCTCCTCAGCTGTGGTCTTAGAACTCTTGGTCCCTCCAGTAGCCAGCTCCCAGGTCCTCTGGTCTCTACAGTATCCAGCACAGACTTATGGCTGCTTCAGTATTTGTCTCTCAGATCTCACATATGCATGCAGAATAGAGTCCCTCTAGCCAGGAAAATAGAAACAGAGCTTAATAAGTAAACAGGACAGACTGCACTGATTGGGCAGGTGTCTGTACAAACTCATGGCCAGACAAACATCCTGCCCAGCCCCTGTTTGCATGTGACTCTCTCCTTTTAGTCCCTTGTCTATTCTACCATGCTAGTTCCTCCACAAAACACCTTGATCCCTTCTTTTCCCATCCTTGGTTCTTCCTTCAAACATCCCATTATAAGTCTTTTTCAATCCCAAGATTTTCTTTTGCACCCATAATGAGTCCCACATGTGGTTATATGGGGCAGTAGGCAGTGAGGTGACCCAGAGAGCCTCTTGACTTCACTCACCCAGACGGATTTCACCCTAGACCATGGATCTCCCGGGACATCTCTGGGAAGGACTGAGTTAGAGGCTTATGCCTCTGGTCGGGTTATTGGTGACACCCTGCCCACTGTTGTACCTCTGTGCCCCTATGTCTGAGTGGAGATGAACCTTTTATCACAAAACCTAAGACAGAATCCTGGACTTTATTAGTGGTAATTAATTTTAATATAGATTAAAGAAGTTTGTAAAGTAAAAAAACTAAGATTTCACTTACTGTACTGAGAATGCACTTCAGAATAGAATTTCCCTATAATGTAAATTAGTTTAATGTTGAATACAGTATCATGCTGTGTCAAGATTTATGAATCTATAAATACAAAAAGACCGCATGAAGTCTCTGAAGTCTAATTTAACTAAAATTGGCATCTCATGTCCTGTGTTGTCATAGAAAAATATATTTAATGAGAGATTTTATAAGACATGGGAGAGAAAAAGGAACGTGGGACATAAAGAGCAAAAATGGAGACTGCTTGGTATTGGTTTCTATAATTAATTTGACATCATCATTTAATCCAACATCTGTTAGAAATTTTTAAAGCTACTATACTTGGAAAAATTTGAGACCCACTTAATTTTTCACTCAGTCACCTGTTAACAGCTTGAGATGATTTTAGTCAAAATACAGCTGAATTAAAAGCAGATCTCCTAGACACAGTCTCTGAAAACACATCTAGGGGGAAAGGACCTACTTATACTTTAGTGAGAAGTAAACTGAAGCGTTTATAATTCTGTTGAGCTAATCAGTTTTATCCAGCATGCACCAGTCAAATTCAGTAGACTGTAATCTGGGATCTGGAAGTCAGCCAAAACCCATTGTATCCATAACATTAAAAAAATACTTGGTAACTTTTCTCCATTAAAAGTCTTTGTGTGCTTCCTTAAGTTCAAACACATTTTTGTAATTATTCATTGCCCTGAGAAGAACACAGCTCCTCTACAGAATTGTAGGCAGGTTTGAACTGTATTACATTTTAAATTAGTAGTCTTTTACTGACTGCTTTTATTAGTCTGTAGAAAAGGAACAGTGCAAAAGAGAGGCTCATTAAACTTCTTTTTTCAACTTTTGTATATTTTTATGAAGTAACCGTGTTACCCTATCTATGATTATCTAAAGGATTTGTTAAAAAATCTGGACTTTTTGGGTTATTAATAGAAAATATTGCATGAAAATGCAGTTACTTATTATCCTTAACAAAGGAGCAGAAAAAAACACTGTTAGCTTACTTAACTGTAGAGATTTAATCAAAATTGTTATAAAAGTTTCAGCTAAATGATACAAAATCTTAAAATCATTTATCTAAAGAAAATGAGACAGAGCCACACAGATGGGTTTGTAATTTATGTCATTTCAGGACAGAAAAAAACCAAAGATGCTACTCAAATAATGAAAATGTAACCATCTTGTATGTGATGCAAATAGAACTAAGGGAACTGCAAGATGGTGGGCTATAATGACAGGAAATATAAAACATTAATACTTTGCCATGCATGTCATATGGAAACCAGTAATAGAAAACAGCTCTTTCTTTTCATGTTGTGTGAGAAAGAAGACCAGAAAAGACTGAATATCTAATTATAATCACTGTTTATAAAAGATATGAGTGGGAGAAAACTCAAATTAGTCTTTACTGGCTGTATGGAAAAGCTTTATCTTAGGGTTGTAAAAGCATTATTTTTTATGCCTTCAAAGACTATTCTGTCAGCTGAGGCATTTTCAAGAAGTCTTGGTGTCTGAAAGATCATCATTTGTCAAAACAAGTGTTCATGAGAAAAGTGAGTGTCACCAAATTTCTCAATTAAAAACAACAAAAAGTTTTAAAGATACGAATATTTTGATTGAACCTTTGATAAATGATGCATTCTGGTTTCCTCATTTGAGGTGGTATTTTCTTCTGAAAGCAAGGTAATTGTAGTAATAGGTTAAATAACCTAAATAGTATGTAAAACTTTTGATTGCCCAAGTTGTTTTAAAGATTACTTTTACAGTGAAAGTTGGTCAAGATTTTTACATCTCATCCTGATACAATGCAGTGAAATTCTATCAACAGCAAACAGGCATCTACTACTGTTGACATGAAAATGTTGAACTATAATTTCACATTTAAAAGATGCCTAGTATTTATAATTCAGACTAAATTTCTTCATCATTAGACGTACGAGTTTCCATTTTTAATCTGTTGTTTATGAAGGGAAGTTATATATCTCAAAGCTTCTTTGCCCTATCTAATTGTCTTGAACAAAGAAATGGGCTTTGTACTATGGCCCCAGTGCAGTGCAGTGGACCTTTTGCTGAGAAAATGAATGAGCAGGCTAATTGTTTTCATTCCACTGACATGTAGACAGACATCTGCAGCTGGAACAAAGTGTTAGAGGGACCCGTGAAAAGAAAGATGGTGACATTAGTAGCCAGGTTACAAGAGACACGAACATCTCTTGATACAGTGCTGTGGGAGATCAAAGTTTGTCTGAGCACCAGTGCTAACATCATTCCTTAGCACGCCATCCCAGTCAGACTAATTAACACATAGAGCCAGGAGAGGATCTTGTGGCATTCATTTTGCACAGAAATGCTTGTACAGCTTTATAAAACAAATCCTGCAGCTCAAGTCACACATGTGCAGATTGGGCAGGCCTGGTGACTATTCACTGTGAATGGCCTTTAGGTATAGCTCCACACAGAGCTTTGGAAAGCCTGGGCCTGCCTGTGAAAGAAAAATGCAAGTGTGTTTAGCTGTACAGATAAAAGCACATTTAGCAACATTATCACCCCATTTTCCAGTTGGAGGGGAAGAATAAGAAAGGTCTAAGAACATATCTGAAATACGGAAGTTTGTATATCAAACTTGGATTATCAATTTATTAGTAGGACAAAAGAGTGTCCTTTTTTTTTCCCAGTACCTTCTCTACTAGATTTGCTTTCACCTTATCCAGACAGAACCTTAGATACTGTTCCGTTAATCCTCATGTATCAAATGCGGTAGGAAAACTCAAGTTTCCTTCTGTATGGGCTAGGTTAAAAGAGCAGTTACTGGTTCAGTACTTTTTGCATACTTACAGCTCTACAGCCAGAACCATCTTCCTGTCTTTGTGTCGTTTCATCCATGCTGAGTGTCACGGATGACACACACAAGCCCTTCAGGACCTCAGACAAGACCACATTCTTATGGTCTGTAATACCTTGATGGAGAATGCCTGGGCCTACCTTCTTAGATGATCAAAAGTCTATTCTTTAACCCTGTTTGGAAGATATTCCGGGTATTTCAAATAACAAAATCTGTGGGTTTATACTATGGTTCAACAAGCTCATTGTATTGATGTCCTAGTCATTCTCAGGCGGTATACAACACAGCTATTCAGACCTTAACATGAGTTTTATATTTTTTCCTGCCAGTGCTTGAAGCAATCTCACTTATATTACAGGTGGATCAAAAGGAACTCATCCATTTTATTCTCTACCCTTATCTACCTGTACATTATGTCCTTATGTTCTTTTGTTTTATTTCACGTATTGGTATCACCAAAAATCCATGTTCCTCATGTGCATGGGAAAGGCTACAGGGAAACTGTAATCCTTTTGTGTTAGTGAAACTATATCTACCTTCACTTTGAGTACAATTCTGCAGGTGATGCTGGAGTGAGTCATTAACCTCTCAAAAATACAATTTTTTTTTTTTCCTTAGCATTTTGTCATTTACAAATTTCTTTATGGCCTTTCGTTCCACTGTTAAGGAAGAGACAGGGAAGTGAAGGTTTAAATTGAAAAACCATAGCTAACCTTAAAAAAACCAGCTTAAATATTTTAGCTTTTTCAGATGAATTATTGTTTTTGTAATTGGCTTTCTTCAGAGGAAGAGTAGTAGAAGCATCAAAATATGAAAAGAAAGCAAATTTGAGGTGAAGTCATGCATGGGTAGAGGCTGAATGAATAGACTTTTAAGTGGTGTGTAGAATTTATTAATGTTGCAAATTTATACTGAAGTATCGTGCACGAGAGGGAAGTCGCTTTTTGAGTGCTTCATTCTTTTGAGAAGAGACTAAAGAGCAGAGACTTGCCTTGCTGCTCAACTTGTAATAACACGCAAATTGCAAGACTTTCTGATGCCAGTTTAGTAGGGTCTATTCAAATCACCTGCTTTTCCGCTCCCTTAGGCCTGCTCTGCACTCATCTTTCCAAGGAAGGGAGGGACAGAGGTAAGGAATATTAGATACACATTTTTTCCTACTGCAGCACATTACATGAAAACTGATTCTTCTATCCTTTTTCTTATTTCCTTCAGAAAATTCTGTGAGAACCGAAGAAATTTGTAACATGCCTAGTAAGTTAGTACTTCTAGCTGTTAGTACATCTATCTGTTGAAAGGGTTTTAGAAACAACTACCAAAACAGAGACATAATAGTCCTCATAAAGGACATCCATCCAGCACCTCTGCCATGTAAAATAAAGGTCTCTTAGCTCCTGCATGTCAACTAAGTCTAGAAAACAGCTTTATTTAAGCATTCAGGCATAAACTATGCAGCGTATTGTTGGAAAAAAACCCAACTCCTTAACACTTGTCCCACCCCACCCCAATAATCAGAATCCTATAGTGGGCGGCTGGTAGGTACAGCTTCAGCTGCACTGGTTTCAATTCCCAAAATATGAACAACTAAGTATATTCTCATTCAGAAGAACTGATATAAAAACAAATTTTATGGAACTTGTTCTCTGCCTAAAGATGAGTTATCTTCCATCAGTGGGTACTATGAGGTAGAGAAACAGCCCAGTGAAGGTACATCTAACCTGTCTTTCTGTACTTACAAACACATTGGGCAGGAGGAAAGAGAGGCGAGAACCTCGCACTGGGTGTCTTCCGCGCAGACCAAACATTTCTGAGTACTGAACTCTAAAACATCCATGAAGAAAGAGAGGAGTTGCTTCAAAATAGTTCTTTTAACATTGTTATCATCTGCAAGTTTATCTCTAAATTCATGTGTTTCAAAATACGAATAGTAATGTAGTACTGTTAATCAACAGGAAACCAGTGACTGTTGTAAATATGTCAATTTTGTCTCTAAACCTATCTCAAAATCACTAAATGACCGTCTGTGGTGAAGTATCACAGCATTACCTTGGCACACTGCATTACAATCATCCTTTCAAGACTTTTGGCAGAGAAGATGGGTAGACCTGAGGAAGATGTCTGTGTAAACAGATCATAGATTTCTTTTTTTAAGTAAGACATTAAATATTGCTTCCTTCTTCTACTATTCTATTGCTGGAACACCCCTTTTCCGTGGGGAGCTAACAATCATTCTTCACCTGAAACGGTAGAAATCTTGTGAATTTTTACCCAGAATATTTAATGAAAAGAACAACATTACGTGATCATCAGTGTTAATCTCTTCAAACACTTGCTGAAACTTTGGTGATTCGGAATGTATGATTATGGTTCCGTCTTCAACGGAAAATGAATCACTCCATGAACATAGTTGCTTTAATCTTTTTCATCTGTTACCTTTCTAATTATGCGGGAGAATAAGGAAGGAAAAGAAGGGAGGAAGATGGAGTAAGAGGGCAAGATACAAATCATAGGTTAGACATATAGTGCTTTACAAAATTTGAGCATTTATATTTGAAAGTCTTTCTATTAACAGAAAATCTATCATTTTTCAAAGCAACATTGAAGATAAACCTCAAATTTTCCTTTCCTGGCAATGAATTGTTGATGAATTTAGATGGCCGTGGCTTCACAGATACTTAAGCAATTTGACAATGCTATCCCTCAGCCGGCATTTGAGAGCTGCTTCCTGAACTGTAACTCCACACAATGCCACCAGCTGTCTTAAAATGAGGAGCAGTTCGTCACTGAGCTCCAGGAGAAGGTTGTGGAGAATACCACCAGCTCCTCTATAGCACATATCCTCCTCCTTTGTCAGCTCTTTCCTCACCCTCTGTTAACCTCCACCAACCTCAGAAATGTCTGTGGCCTTTGCGTTTTCTGATCCCAACAAACAGAACAAGATGCCTATGTACTAGAGAAACATCAGCAAAAATTGTTCTGCAGAAGTTGGACTGTCTGCTGCATTTCTTCAGGTACAGACAGTGCTCGCAATGCCTGAAGTAGGTTAGAGCTTGCCTGCGAAAGTACAGCTGCAACCTCACAGCACTGTAACTGTGGACTGACACGGAAGTGAAAGGAATCAAATTTTGATTCACATACAACAAGTTGATATTTCATTGTCTTGTAAAATCTGTGTCAGGTGGAAGTAGTTAGGATGAGATATTGGAATTTGTTGTGCATGCCGAGGAAGAATATTTTATCCTGGCATTAGAAAATTTCCTGCTTCATGATTGTAGCATACGTGAATTTTCTTGCTCGACAGAAATTCATGTCGGGATGCCAGGCAGGCATATTTTATGTGATGTACAGGCAAAACACAAGCTTAGGTGTTTGAATGCATTTCCATGTAGAAATACCTGTGTTGGTGATGCAGTCAGTTATTCTGCAAATAAGTAGTAATAATACCCAGAAAACTAATGCAGAACTTTATCTTTAAAGATCCCTCCACTGAGAAAATTACCTTGTTAAATGTATCCAGTTAGTCAGATTATTTTCGGATAAGGCATAAGCGCATCTGACAGACTGCAGATGACACTGGTCATCAAAATGGGAACATTTAGTCCTCACAGGGAAGAAACAACTTTCCTTACAACATCTGGCATAGCTAGAGCAAACTGGACAGAAATCAGTGCTGGCATTTTAGAATACTTATTTTTTTTAAAGAGAGTATCAACATTTTTGTGGATTGTCTTTTATCCAAGGAAAAACAGAAGGAGAGTTGGCTTGGTGTATAGCTTTCAGCTTCTTGGCTATGGCAGAAGAACATTTAGACACTGTGATGTCTTAAAGGGTTGCTGATCATACCTTAGAACTTCATGACAGTAGACCTATAAAGAAATTATCAAAGGATTTGGGGTCCTCTGCTCTGTAAAATCTTTCTCCAAAGGCAGACATATGTGACTGAAAAATGCAACAAAATTCTTCAATGAGAAAACATAGGTACCTTTACAAATCCTGAAAATTTACTAGAAAACTTTGTTCCTTTCAGATTTTCATTTCTGAGGTCCTTTCCCACATCCGTTACTACAAATGACTATACTTTATACCATATACAGATTCCTGCAAGTGATTAAAAATCTGGAAATCCAGAATTTTCTAAGCAATTATCTCAATTAGAAGACAATAGGTACCCATATATGTGATGAAACTTCCTACATCTCTGTACCAATGGAAAGCTCTACTAAATGCTTGGAGCTATTTGTAAATTAAGTATTTTCTTACCACAGGCATCTTTTAAGAGTGTAAGAATACCTTAAGGGATTTTTGTTCCTTTCCACAGTTTTGTTTACATTACAATTGTCAGTAAGCATTTTCCTACTGAAAAGTGTGAGTAGAAAATGGAGAAGAAAGAGAATATGACAGGGGAGAAGCTGAAAAATGGCTGATAGCAGAAAGAGTATAGTTAATGGTTAGGAGGTCAATAGAAGTCAAACGTCTGGGCTTTAATACTCTCACTGCTACTGATCCGATCACTGATTTAGGAGTGCTATCCATTGTTTTTGATTTATTTCTGCCATCTATAAGAAGGTCATGATGATCTACTAATCATTAGCAAAAAACAGCATTTGAAAATTGTTTTGAGGCCCTCATTTCTGTACTATGCCATTATATATGTATTTAACAGAGGTTTCAAACAATGGTCCCAATTGTCAGAGATGGGTGAGTACATAGGCTAAAATAATAATGGAATTGAATCTTTCTTAAAACTTGAATTGGACCTCTGATGCTTTGGTTAACCTTCTTGAGGTGATTTTTCATTTTTATGTGCTCGAAACTTCCTGGCTCCAATGGGCCATAAAAACAGATGTGCTGAAATACAAACACCACCAGAAGGTTGCTTTTGTGGTATTTCCAGCCTGAAGGGAAGCCAAAGACGTTAGAAATCCCTTGAGAATGCCTATTTCCAGCCTATTTTTGCAGGCAGATTTGTCTATCATTCATGTATTTCATGACGGTAACCCAAGATGGACAGGAAATAGCTGAATTCAAACACACTCTGACTGTTATTGAGTCACATTCCTACAAGGTGCTGAACACAACTGCATGGAGGAAGTTTGGTTGCAGTTTGATTTTTTTATGAAAGAAAATGATACCAACACTCTCTGAAAAGGGAAGGCTCCTTGCCCTGTGTTGTGGGAGTGCATGATGCACCCTGGAAGTGGAGCCTGCTGGCAGAAAATTGAGAGGAATTTTATCTGAATTTGATCTGATTCCAGTCAGAATTTTATTGAAATCAAACAAACTTTGTGAATCACTGTGTCCTGAATGAACTTGTAAATTCTGCAGGAAACATATTATTCTCGAATTTCTTTCATCCTTTTGAGGTTCAGAGACTTCTAAGATATAAATTTCATACTCACTGGGGTTTCAAGCATCAGCTGATTCAAGTCATCCTAAAAGAAACATCTAGATCTGGTTCAGCTACATAAAACCAGAAGCCTTGTGCTGTTTAAGTTGTCTATCTGATGTTGTGAGATGTGACACAGGACCTATAGCACAACTTAGTCCATCCAGCCTGGCAGCTAGAACCCATCTGAGATACGCAGGGGCATCGCAAATACCTATACTTCAGCAATGAACTTGAGACCCTGGGGTGTGATTCATTTCAAGAATAGCATATCTACATCTAAGGGTCTAGCCTTCGGTGTACCACTGATGCTGTAAGTGCTTAAGCTCCTGTGAAAGAAAATGAAGATCAGTGATAGATAATGAGAGAGAATGATGCCATGATGGACCCTAGAGAGCTGTTAGCAGACTAGCCAGTGAATATCTACTTTCGGGTAAGCTGAATTTCCTCCTAAGCTCTGCTGACTACCTTGACTAGATTCTAGTGACAATAATGGGAACTCTGACATTTGCCATGGCAGTATATACCTACATGTAGACTCTTAAATTTATGTGTCTGGACACTGAATTGAATTCTCCTCCTAATGCTTTATCAGCTGAATTGTTCCACTTACATTTACTGTACTGACTTGGCACTTGGTTCGGTCCAAACTGAAGTAGTTGGTACTAGTTTTGGTGTTCCACATAACCCCAATATCATATCTGCTGACACTGTGCTTTACGGAGTGTCAAATGGTACTACCTGTCTGTGTTTAGGTGGCTGAGTAGCACGCTAGGTCTCCAGCAACTACAAAGTGATCTTGCAACTTCTGTTACTCTCACACAGGCTTCTGTAGTCGTTTGAGACGCTATGTGAAAAACGTCTGATGTATCCATATTCGACTGCCAGAAGCGAATCTATGAGAGATGTGGGGCAGTCAGATGCCAGTCAATAACTTCAATGTCCTGGGAATTTCTAGGGCCCTGGAACATCTCTAGCACACAGGTAGATATCTACATGTAGAATATCTGGAGCTCAGTCTCACCTTACATCATTAAGTGAATCATAAAATAGAAGCTACCACTGAATAGTCTTCGGTTCAGAGGCAAATTTCGGGTTATATTTATGTCTTGAGATGGAACATAGGTTTTGTAGCCTTAAAAATTAGGGCACCTAAACTATTCTTAAATTACACAGTTTTTACTGCAATCACTACAGTTACAAAAAGCTGCAACCTTGATTTATATGTAAAACTCCAACACAGAACGTAATAAACATTATAGCTGGCTTTGGAAGCTTCATATTCCTTTTGGTTTTACAGTGTAGTCTAAGTAGTTCAGAAACGTGGGATATGGCTTTTGTTATTGCATTTAAAGCATATTACTTCCTTCCTTTTTTCTTTCCTAATCTGGTGCTGCATTGTAGCTTGTGGTTGTTATGTTGATTTCTTTTTAAAATAGCTTAAAATATTATCAATCTCCTAATAGGCAAAACTGAACAGGAAGGTGTTTTTAGATGCTCACACACTAATGAGTAAAAAACTCCTAAAAACACGTGCTATGTAGATGTTCATGTCTGCCTCTGGCTCACAAACAAAACACAGGAGAGTCACAGCCATGTGCTCCTTGGCTCTGGATTGTAAAGTTGCAGGTGAGTAAAACAGGTTTTTGTATTTTCTTGTTTAATGTTGATAGTACACAGGTTTGAAACTCCATTTGTAGAAAGATTGAATCTAAGATGCCATTCCCAGAATGCTGGAAGGAATCACTTTGATAATTTAATTTGACATCCTATATCATTTCAGCCATAGGCCTTCCCTACTTTACACTAGAGTATGACTTTCAGCAATATATATTCTCTCTCCTCAAGGTCTCTTACAATTCTTACCACAACATTACTCTGATAAATGAAATTCAAAGAAAATAAAGTCCCTTACACAAGCCTCCAACTTTTTCCTAAGTTGGGTTTGTCTGACTTTACCATCCAAGAACAGTTCTTGTGCTGCAGAAAGCAATTTTCTGGCAAAGAATCCTCTATTGAAAAATCTTGTTTCATATCAAGGTTTTTATGGCAGTAACCGGGACACTAACTTTGTCTTAAACCAAGTATATTGGTCTCTTCAGTTTCTTCATTGCAAAATATTGCTTTCAATCCTCCAGTCATTTTTCTGGATTTTCCCTGAATAATTTGAGTTATCAATAGCTTTCCTTAAATGTGTATACTTATTTTGGCTGAGATAGAGTTAATTTTCTTCATAGTAGCTGGTATGGTGCTATAGTTTGGATTTGTGATGAAAACAATGTTGATAACACATGGATATTTTAGTTATTGCTGAGCAGTTCTTAAACAAGGTGAAGGCATTTTCTGCTTCTCACACTGCCCCGCCAGTGAGTAGGATGGGGGTGCACAAGAAGTTAGGAGGTGACACAGCTGGGACAGCTGACCCCAACTGACCTAAGGGATATCCCTTACCATATGATGTCATACACAGCAAGCAAAGCTCAGGGAGAGGCTGAGCAAGTAGGGGGGACTTTCAGAGTTCTGGCATTTGTCTTCCCGAGTAACCGTTACACATGATGAAGTCCTGCTCTCCTGGAAATGGCCAAACAGCTGTCTGTCGATGGGAAGCAGTGAATGAAATCCTTATTTTGCTTTGAATGCACATAAAGCTTTTGCTTTACCTATTAAATAGCCTTTATATCAACCCACAAGTTTTAGCACTTTTACCCTTGTGATTCTCTCCCCCATCCCTTTGGAGAGGGAGTTAGTGAGTGGCTATGTGTGGTTTAGCTGTCTACCAGGGCTAAACCATGACAATGTGGATATCCAACTGTTCATAATATTCCAACCGGAGTAATACCTGTGCCATATATGTATGCAATGTAGCCTCTCTTCTTGCACACTCTTGAGAGCTGAAACATTATAAATATTCTTTGTTTATAATGGCAAGAATCATGTTCTTTATACCACAGAATCATCTGGATTGCAACTGTGGGTAGAATCTACTATCCTATAAGTATGGCTTCCATCTTTACTGTGTGACTGTTCAGTGTTTGTCTGTGCCTGTTTATCAGCAATCCAGCATATCCCTTTTCACTAACCAGTGTGAAGGTTGGTCTTCAGCACTTACCGATCTTGTCGTCTTTCATTCCTACCACTGACAAAAAAAATACGTTTTGTAAAGTAAAGATTCTTCACTGATCAGAAATGAGTTTTCATGTACTAAACCTGTCCATTATGTGCATATTCCCTTTTTCTCAGATTCTTTGAAGATTACAAATTTACAGCTAGCCGGTTGTATATTCGGCATGTGTGTACGGAAGTACATGCATGCACCCACACACGTATGCGTGGGCATGTGCACATACACACTTTCTCTCTCTCTCTGTGCTAAAGACTCACACAATTCTCTTCTTTGTCTTTACCATACAGGCAGATACATCTCCTTATCCTAAGCACATACTGAACAGTAGTGAGTGCTGATGACACCAACCCTAGCATGAAGTAACAATTCTGTGAAGGAGAAAAAGAAATTATATACCAGATCTGGCTCTTCATGTACTTATTCTTTCCCTTCTGATGTACGTTACTTCCTTATTAATGAAGCAAAAAACGTCTCTTTTAGAAAATCACCTGTTTTAGCTCTTTAGGATATGATTAACATTTGTTGATATGGAGATTTGCAGCATGAATTCATGTCATGAGTTTCTGGCCTGCTCACAAAAACCCTTGTAGTTTACATTTATCTTCCGAAATGGAGATCCTGAGGTTCATAAAGCAGCCATATTTTTAAGGAATTGGGTGATCAAAGAAAAGTAGATGATAGTGCAGTATAGGTAGTTTGCATACCGAACAGATTTTGCTAAGGCAGTGGTGGAAAACAAAATTTAAGCCTAAAAATGCAATGAGATTTAAGTGCCTGAAGGAACATTGTGGTAAGTAATTAACTTAATAGCAAAAGTTCATGGCCAGACTCAGTTTAAAATTGTATCAGTCAAATGGTAGGCAGTTTTACTGGTCATTTGGTCCAATTCTGTGAAAATGTGGGTAATGTAACAAATGCAGACTGTCTGCAGATGTTCAGACCACCTGTGGGGTGAAGCACGGCAACCACTTCAGAACACACTCCAGCATTGACAGGAGTTCTTCAGAGGGCAGAATGTGAAGAAAAATATTATATCTAGTTGAAACAGAGCCAAGAAAGTAGAATTTGCTTATTTGAATTGAAATCTCTCTCCTTCAGATGTTGCCAGCTCAGCATGATGGCATATTACTCACTGAGAGACCTTGTGCCATTATAGATTAAAAGGGAAAATAGTCACTGACGGACTTGTCAACATTGCTTCATGCTGTATGTGTGATACCCCTTTGAGATTTCTAATTCTTTTGCTAACTAGATCCAAGCCAGCCAAACCTGTGAGATCTGAGAGAAATGTAGTTTGAGTGGCATATCTGCAAGTTATTACTATAAATTACAGGAAATTCGTGTGTCTAATTTCCAACAACCTGGATAACTCCTCCATTTCACTGTAACACCTATTTCATACAGTTTCCAACAAGCCATGTGGATGTTTCTGTGTTATGGTCTGCATCTAAATCTGAAACAAGTACTGCTTTATAAATCCTCATCAAAGTGCATCCAGATCATGATGCCACGTTCTACTTGCTACTAGCAGAAGGACCGGTGTTTTGAATTGACTGGATCATCAAAAGTCTCAGATGTTATGATGCTAAGTAGCTCTACTTCTTCATAACAAGATGTTGAATTACTGTCTGAATTCTCAAGGAGTTAAAGAATCTGATGTTTCCCATCTCATGAAATTTAGCTAAGCTAAGCTGGTCCACTGAGTCATGCAGGTAAGGTAACTCCATTGCTGGTGACTTAAAAAGAATGTCTAGATCTCAAATTAGCATAGTCCTACCATCAGTCATCAACTATGGTAATACCAATGTGACACTAGGATGTTTTCCTCCAGAATATGAATTTTTTCGGTGCTACAGCAGGAGAGTCTGCTTAAAAAGCAAATCCTTTAAATGACTGGGGTGGGTTTACTTTCAAATAAGAAGGAGAGCAAGGTTGAAAATGGCACATGTCTATTTTGTAGAAGTGTGTACTATTCCTTCAGTATTGAAGAACATATTTCAACACCTTAGAAACAAGTGTGTTTTGTTATTATAATATTGAAATCACTAGTATTAGAGGGCAATAAATGTGCTTTGACAGAACGACAGAGATATTTTTTCCTTATTCTTTAATTTAATTTCTCTGAAATGTGTTAAGAAATATTTTTAGGTTGGACTTGTTGGTCCATAAAGTTACAGTAATGTGTATTATTTTTTAAAAATGTTTTTACAAATCTGTTAAGAACCCAGTACAAACCCCTGGGTAAGGAGGCCAGGGCTGGAAAGGATGTTAAAGTTCATCTAATTCCACCCCCCCTGCCATGGGTAGGGATGCCTTCCACTAGACCAGGTTGCTCAAAGCCCCATCCAACCTGGCTTTGAACACTGCCAGGGAGGGGGCAGTCACAGCTTCTCTGGGCAACCTGTTCCAGTGCCTCACCACCTTCATGGTAAAGAAGTTCTTTCTTATATCTAATCTACACCTACTGTCTTTCAGTTTAAAGCCATTACCCCTTCTCCTATCACTACATGCCATTGTCAAAAGCCCTGCTCCTGCTCTCTTGTAGGCCCCTTTCAGGTACTGGAAGGCTGCTATAAGCTCTCCCTGGAGCCTATTCTTCTCCAGGCTGAACAGCCTTCTCTTCTCCAGGTCAACAACCCTAACTCTCTCAGCCTGTCCTCACAGGAGAGGTGTTCCAGCCGCCTGACCATTTTTGTGGCCTTCCTTTGGACTGCTCCAACAGGTCCATGGCTTTACTGTGTTGAGGGCTCCAGAGTTGGACACAGGACTCCGGGTGGGGTCTCACCAGAGTGCAGTAGAGGGGTAGAAACATCTGCCTCGCCCTGCTGGCCACGCTTGTCTTAATGCAGCCTTCTGGGCTGCAAGTGTACATTGCCAGGTCATGTTGAGCTTCTTATCAACCAGCACCCCCAAGTCCTTCTCATCAGTGCTCCTTTCATCCTCATTCTCTGCCCAGCTTGTGTTAGTGCTTGGGATTGCTCTGACTCATGTGTATCACCTTGCACTTGGCCTTGTTGAACTTCGGGAGTTTTGCACAGACCCACCTCTCAAACCTGTCAAGGTCCCTCTGTATGACATCCCTTTCCTCTAGTGTGTTGACCACACCACACAGCTTGGCATCATCAGAAAACTTGTTGAGTGTGCACTTTAACCCACTGTCCATGTCGCTGAGAAACATGTTAAACAATGCTGGTCCCAATACGGACCCCTTCGGAACACCACCTGTCACTGGTGTCCACTTGGATATCAAGCCATTGACTGCCAGTCTTTGAGGGCAACCGTATAGGTAATTCCTTATCCATCGAGTGGTCCATCCATCAAATCCATGTGTCTCCAATTTTGAGACAAGGAAGTCGTTCAGGTCAGTGTCAAATGCTTTGCTTAAGTCCAGATAGGTGACATCCATTGCTTTTCTCTTATGTCATCTGTCTGGGCTGGTGCAAAGCATTTGACACTGAGATGTTTGAATTCATTCAGTCTTACTTCTGCAAGTTAATGGAAAGACCTAGATAGACGTCTAATTATCTTCAACTACCAGGAAAGATTAACATCACCAGTGATTCAGTACATGCAAGAACTGTGAAGACAGGTAGGAGGAATCTAAGTGTGGCTTGCAGGTGCATGGACACAAGTGAAATTATTTTGAATGATACTCTAGGTTAAGATGTGCAACATGTTGTATAGGCAAGGGCTTTGGTAGTTTCCAGTATTGGTTAAATTTTAAGAAGATACCAATGATTGTCCATCTAAACCAGTGAACAACTCTGGTCATCGAAAGAAAAAAAAGAAAAAGGTACTGGAAAGTTTGAGAAAATCCTAAGAAAACAACCTTCAAACAGTTCAAAGTATGAAGGGCAAAAGACAGACCTCGATGAGATTCATGGAATTTGCTCTTTGAAAATGTTGGTGTCATCCCTTTTCCTGTCTAATTGTCTCACTGTCTCCGCTGTGACATTCCTCTATAATTATGGCAACTTGCTGTTATCACGGAGCACTGCATAACCTCTTAGCTTTGAAGGAAAATGAAAGACAGAGAGATAGAAAGATAGGGCACATGTATGTAAACGCTCAGTTACTTTGAATGATATTTTAATGAATTTTTCTGAACAGGTATGTTGCAGGACAGACAACCAGACATACAGTTTGTGGTATGTAAGTTCTTATAACTAGCACACACAAAACCTTATGGATTAAGAGCATTCATGCTTAGGTGAAGCTTCTTTTCTCATACCTATTCATAGAATGAAGGATGGCTTGTTTTTTGTTTGTTTGTTTTCGTAACCTTCATACAACATGACAAAATAGTTACAAAACTTCTGTGTTTATCAGAGGAAAAAGCACACGTGCTGTGGTTTGGCATATATTTCATTCATGCATTCCAGCTGGAAAAGGTTATCAAGCTTATTTCAGCTGGTTTGACATGTTGTCCTGACGGGTGATTCATTTTAAGCTGAAAACATGTGCTCATGTGGCACTCAAATAGAACAGTCTTAAAAGACAAATTTATGAGAGATTGGAGTGGGTAACCAGTGATCAGTTACCCCTGTCCTTGAATACTGCCAGGTGGTATGACAGTGGTTAAAAAGATCTAACTGTATGCTGCACTTAATGGACTTCACCTTATCGAGAGGTCTGCTGTGTATGAAAATCTGCTTTATGAGGGAAAAATACGCAATAGCAATGTACTGTAAGTAATTTCCCTTTAATGTTTTTCCATAGAGAAAATTCAACACATCAGATGTCAAACTATTGGAACGGTAAATAAACAAGCAGATTTAGAGCAATGAAAAACAGTCTTCATGGCCCAAAGCATACACGGATGTTAAAAGTTGTACAACTGTGTTATAAACAAAAAAAAAAATGCTTTTAATAAAAACTTGCAGAGTTTTATACTTGTCTACTTGGTGAGCAAAAGCAAAATGAATATGTCCAATTCAGAAGCTGATTTAAGCCAAAAAGGATTCTTATAAAATTAAAGTTTTCAGAGCTGGAAATGAACCTTTTGTAAAAGGGAATGGAAACAAACTCTTTTAAGTTCAAAAGGTATCTTTAAAGTAAGAAAATTGGACTGGAAAGGAACATGAAACATTCTTTTGCACAGCGTCTATCTCTTGATTGCACTGATGTATACACCTCCTTGTCATTGAATATTCCTTCAGGTTCATCAAACAGATAGATCTATAGCAAGCATACATAGTCGTCTGCATTCAATACATTAATTTTTACCTCTAGACTGTGATATCAACAACTGCTTGGTGATTGAGAAGTGTTTTGTATCCAGTTTAGGATTTTTGTTATAAGCAAAACAGTAGTGTCACAGTTTAAAGTACAAGCATGCACGGAAGAAATGACATCATTGTGTTTTGTGCTTAATTTCTCTCAGTTTCCATATTCCACTTTTTTCCATATTAAGCTAGGTCAGTTCACTTGCTGGAGGATGAGTATTCTGTAATATCATGACTGCAAACTGTATTCACAGCCCAAAAATCTAGGTCTGTTCTCTCTCTTATTCTCCTCTGTGATAAATGCTTTGCTGTTGGTGGGGGCATAGCTAGCAAATCGTTTGATGTAGGAGCAGAAGGGAGTATAGGTTGCTTTTCCTGTAAACAATCTCATCAGTGGTACTGAAAATTTTGTTTATTACAGAAAAGTGAATGTAGAAAATGAATGGGCATATGAGGTATCATAGATAGGAAGTAATGCTTTATTATAAGTTAGCCTACAAAGACGTTGCCCTGTGTTTATCAAGTTCAATAAATGCTGCCTGGAAAATCAGCATGGCTCAGGGTGCTAGAAATTACAGGCAGCTGAGTAACAGAATGAGAATTAGTATTTGGCAGAAGATGTCCTTATCTACTTGAAAATATTCTTGGAAAAAGAAACAGGAATAGTTAATTAACAAATAGCTTTGTGGAAAGAAACTTTATAGATATAGCCTCTGCATGAGTGCTAATATGCTTTGTTTCAAATAGTGCGTCATCAAGTTACTATTTGCATGAATATTTCTTTTTGACTGGGTTTTAGCATGTATGAAAGATGCCAGACTGGGAGCTTTGTAAACCGAGATTATTTATCCAAAGAAAGTCTACAGCCTCAGCAACGGCAGTAAGAACCAGTGTTCACCTCCTCACACTGAGGAGCCTGTTCTGCAGAACTGCTAATAATGCCAGAAAATAGGTCAGCTTCCATGTACATTAGCCTTTGGCCTCTCTGCAGAGGCTGCCGACAAGAATGCCAATTAATGACAGCTGTGTTGGACATTTGTTGACTGGGAATTAAACTGAGATTGCAGACTCCTTTCATGCAGCCTACCAAACACCGATCAAATGACAATTTTTTTTTGACGTTGGACAGCATTAGAAGTATTTTCCGATGAGGAAAACTTCTCAAAAGCGGTAGGCTGATCAGCATAAGGAAAAAAATAGGGTTTTTTTCCCCCTTGGCGGAGCAAGGTCCTTTTGTAAAGCTTAACAAAAAATGCATACATTTATGGAAAATTTATGTGGATATGTTACAGAAATCCCTTTATAGTGACAACAAAGATATTTTATTAAGATAATTTGATATTTTATTCATGAAAATGTTATTAAAAATCAGATTTATTTAGAAAGGGAACATTTTTCCAGAATATTTTGTGAAGAAATTCGTTTTTGTTGAGTTGAGAATTTTGCTTTGAAAATATCAAAATTATGTTATGTCAGAATGCAACAGGACCTCTACCGAGATCTTAAAAGATCATTTTCTGAAGATGGGCAACAATTAATTGCCTGAAGAACTTTCATGACTCTCAAAAATGTGTGCTGAATAGAGTACTATCTAGGCTAAGTTTTAAGTGCAGAGTTATAAAAATATTTATTTTAAACTGTATTTAAAGGTATTTGTTATTAAATAGATTGTACAAAAATCCTGCTGACTTTAGGCAGTCTTTGGCATGGTCAGTGTCCGTTCACACTCTCAGCAAAGTTGTATCTTTGGTGCTATGGGAGGTACTTTACACATGAATTCCCACTGGTGCATAGGCACAAATACAGTTATTCCTGGTTCTTTTGAATCAGATTTGTCTTACTTTTGATTTGAGCTTACCTGTGCTTTTTCACATGACACTTCACTAAAATGAGGCCTAGCAGTATAGTGTTTCTGAAGCTTAAAAAGCAGAAGGCTGTTAATACACAGATGAGCATACCACAAAGAAACCTTGCTGGGGAGAGAAAGGAAATGGCAAATAAAGCAGTTGGCAGTTTTGGAAGTGCCCTTCTGTCTACTTGGTTGCTTATCAGTTCGGTTCCATCTTTCAGACTGTAGGTTATATTCAGTCAGTTATTGGAGAGTCAAACCCTCATGCTCTAAATCAGGGGCATGATCAACACCCCTCCCTGGGGAGAAAGTAGAGACAAGGCCAAGAGAAAGGAGGTCCTTACAGGCTTGCATCATGAAGTTTCCTCATTCATTTACCCTCTGGGCCAATGCAGAACTGTTCCCAGAGTGTTTCCTGGGACTCTGCAGATTCATGAGGTCTCTCTCCCCAGTCCCTGGGGTAGCCAGAAGCTCATAAAATCACTTGCCATTCTTGCAGTCTGCTCCATCTGTCTGAAGAATGGCACAAGCATGAGGAGGCTGCCTTATTTTTACAAATACAACTATTCATTATATGTGTCTTCCTTTTCCAAACCAGTTCTCTATATATGCTGGGCAATCCAGGCATAAGGATACTGTTGCATGGTAAAAGACTCTTCCTAGGTTAAAGGACTATTACCATTAATGTACACAAATTCTTGCATACAAGTGGGAGAGAAGTATAAAGTCCATAATTCTTCTTACGCAACTTGCACCCACACGTTAACATCAGCTTATCTCATGTTTCAAAAGGGTCCTAAGAATTTACAATGTTATGCACCGTGCTGTGGACTGTAAATATGGAAGTCTAGTACAGGAAAGTTGCTTCTGTTTCCTGGTGACATGAATTAGCAGAATTCTTTTCTTGTTAGCAGATTTTGCATTCCTGTGAAGATGGACAGAAAGCAATATGCCTTAACACTGAAGGAGGAAATTTCCAGGAAGCCAGATTCCAAGAGCGTGAGGTATGCGTCTTGAATCTGCTCACTGGAACATTAAGTAGATTTATGCTGAAACTTTTCTGGCTTGAAAATTGCTTCTGCATCTACAGCAGAAGGTCCTTTTCTAACATTGTGACTATGCAATAGTTCACTTTCTGTTTCTTATCCTGCACTTGTACTACATTTGTTTGAATGCTTTTCCCATACTAAAAACTTACAGTAGCTGTTAAACCAGTTCATTTTTAATTTGTCTACTATTCAATCAACAGAGAGAGAGAAAGAAAGATAGAAAAATAAGTATATGTTATTTTATGGTGGGAACAAAATAATAACTCACCAGAGAAGGAGACTCCACAACACCTCTGGGTAGCCCGTTCCAGTGCTCTGCCACCCTCAGAGTAAAGAAGTTCTTCCTCGTGTTCAGATGGAAATACTTATGCTTCAGTTTGCGCCTGTTGCCCCTTGTCCTGTCGCTGCGCACCACTGAAAAGAGGTTGGCCCTGTCCTCCTGACACCTACCCTGAAGATATTTATAAGTATTTGTAAGCTCCTCTCTCAGCATTGATATTTGATACTGGATTTACTGACATTAGTAGACAGATTTACCATTTTTAAAATAAGATTATTAGTTTCCTCTGGCTCTTTCAAGGAATGTGCAGTCATCTTTTAGAATTTATATTTTTAATGACAATTTCAACTTTTAGCAGCGTATAACACACAAAAGGGAAACAGGAATAATAAAAGTACATAATATCTTTCACAAACCACATTGAATTTTATGGTTTAGCTGGCAACTACACTTATAATTGTATTCAAGATTTGAAGACAATTAGCAATTAATAGATTTTTACATGCAATGAGTTACATAATTTAAAAATAAAAGGCAATTAATGTCAGAGGACATTTTCTTAAACATTCTTATTGTCTTGAGGCAAGGAAAATTTTGATACTGCCATGAGGCACTGGACTAAGTAAGAGAGTTGGTGAATTTGGAGAGTCTGTGTATTAATGTAATTACATTTTTTCCTGACCACCCTTATTGTGGACAATCTGCTGCCAGTATAGACTTGGATTCTTTTCAATATGTTGCGGCGTTAAACACCCTTTGACTTTTGCCTGATGAGCAAGTCCATGAGAGACTCTAAATGAGTCTAGAGGAATTTTAGATTGCTGTTATACATTCCTTCTAATGGTGCTATATCTAAGTGTATCACCAGGACAGTAACTTTAAGCACTTTTTTTTTAATTTAGAGCACATGTGCTCAGATTTTTCCAAAATATTTTTGAAGTCCTCATCAGTAGCTAATTAACTCTGCACACTACTTCTCATCCTATAGCTCTCATGCCTTCTCATACAGAAAATGCCATAAAGTCTTTGGGAACTAGAAATGGTTATTGACTTGTTTTTCAAACATGAGAAGCAGAAGGCGCCTCCAAGCTCAAAGTGCTGAAGCACAGAACTGAGGCAGCGAGTCTCTCTATTATTTCAGAGCAGAAGATGCCTTCATCATCTCTACCACTTCTTATGGCATATCAAGATTCCTGAAATTCTCTTTGCTATATAAATGCAAATGTGTTTAGCTGAAAAGTTTGGATAGAACTCTTTCTAACGAAAATTTGACTAAGACTGCAAATTAACCTTTAGCATATATGTGTTTCACCTGTTCCTGTATGATATATATTTATAGGAAGTTGGATCTTAGACTGAGATTTTAAAGCATTATTTTTTTCTGAAGAAACTAGTCTGATATTTCACATTTCCTGTTTTTTTCTCTCCTCTTATTTAGGATCTTTGTATCACTTATCAGGTAAAGCTACAGCAAGATGAAGAGAGTTTAAAGAACTTTTGTATTTTTAGTTCACTGCACCACAATTGGTTTTCTAGGCCAAAATTTTCCTTAATATATGTGCCCCACTGTCAAGCCAAAAATACTTTGAGTTTTCAGCAGAGGACTGATGTCAGCCATTCGGCTTTTGGAGTGGTTTTCAATGGATTCAAGCCATTGGTGGATATGGGAAACTTACTTGGAAAGACAAACCATTTCTCCATAGACTATATCCAACTTCTCAAGATTTCTAATGGTTAACCGAGCATAGCTCATCAGACAGAATTTATGATTGAGCAGATCAATGTTTTCTAGTCTGTGGAGAGAAGACTTTGTCAGCTGTGGTGTATATGTGACCAAGAGATTCTTTTTCAGACACGTTTGCCGAAAAGGATTGCTCAGGTACCCTTAACTACCATTGCTAATCACTAGCTGACTTTAACATTAAAAGTTGGCACAAACATTAAGAAGAGGAATTCTGTGCAAGACACTATGCAGTGGAGTCTTAAGCCACTAGCCCGTGGCTCCCACCAAAGCCAACAGAAGCTGAATACTTCTGATACTGAATACTAAGTGCACGTAGCATATACCAAAAACCTAGGAAAGAGCTCTAATGTTTTCACCATTTTTTGAAATCATATACAGTTGTTAATAAGTGCATGATAGTACATGCTGGCTTCTATTTGCTGACGTTAAATGCTTGTCTAAATCTTTACAAAGCTGAGACCTTCAGAAGTAAAAATGAGGAGACTGCAGAATTAAACTAACATTTTTGGTAAATACAGGAATTGCTCATAAAGATGGAGATGCTAAGCCATGTATACTTACATTAATTTCCAGAAAAACTAGACTATCCACAAGCTTTTTAAGAATCATCTCTAGAGAAATAAGCAGGAAAGCAGTACACTATATACATAAGACATAGTCCAGCAAATATTTAGGGGGCTATAAACTGAAATCATGAAGGGTTAGCTTCCAAGTGACAGCCCAGTAACTTTTTGATATGGTTCAGAATGTTGAGATAAAAAAAAAAAAATCAGATTTGTAGCTGATGTAAACTAGCCTTTGAGAGAAAGATGCTAGCAGAGCGTGAAACTGCAGTGAGCCTCTAAGTACCTTGCTGTCCAGTGAACGACAACTGTGTTGAATGGACTCTGTCTAAATTTGCGAGATGAAAAGGTTTAGGTTACACTGTCATAAGCAGTATGCTTTATTTTAGTAGAGATCTCTGATAGTGGAAGTCCTTCAAATAAAACAAGAAGGCACTAGTATCAGAGAAGCTGTGTTGCTTGCTAGTCCCTGGCCAGAAGCGGAAGGAGTGTTGGGCCTGCTGTGTTAGCTTTGAGACAGAGGACAGAGTGCAAGCCAGGGATTACACTGAACAGGTATGTCTTCTGAGAAATGTCTTGAACAAAGAAACTAAAATAGTCAAAAGCACCACTTCTTTTTAGCTTCCAGCAAGCCAAACCACAAGAAATGAGCAGAACACAATTATAAAGAAGGGACATAGCTGATGACACTTTATAGTTTAAAAATGATATTTCAGAATTCAGAGAATAAACTCAATGTTTGTCTGAGTCTGAGGTTAAATATTTGTAGAAACATTTCTATATCTCATTAAGTTTCATTTCCAATTCAAACTGACTTAGATCTGATTGAAAACAGGCTGAGGAGCAGTATACGGGGCAGTTGTAAAAGAAAGCAAAAGCATATTAAGTTGGAATGAGGTGTCTAATGAGTTTCTCCTTTACTTAATTGTGTATTATTTTTCTGTGTATATTCATGTAGGATGGGGGACAAGTTAAAATTAAAGTACCTACAAGTCACGGTTGTCCATTCTGTTTTCTGTGCATATTTCTAACTTCCATGTACACCTTTGCATCAGTCTTCTGTCATTCTGACATGTGCAACATCTTCGTTTCAACTTCACACAGATTTTCAGTCTGCTTATACTACAGAGAGGTAATCTTACCTTTCTACTCAAGATACTCACATTTTGATTCCTTGCATTTCCTACTTACCTTAGAGAAGAATAGTTATTTTCATTATCTTAATAAATCAGACACTTTAAAATTTTTGTCTTTGTTAATTTTATCAGCATCTACCATTGTATAGGATTTGCACTTTCCTATAAGATTAGTCTATTACCAGTGAGTACTAGATGTTTCTATGACTCATTTCATTAATAGTTGGAGCAACTCCTCACATAATATTGTCATACCTCCATGAAGTTCAGTGAAGTTGTGACAATTTTGACCACCTGGGATCTGCCCCTCTCATTCAGCGACTGTTCCTAGATCACCATCTCTCTGCTTTTTCATTTTTTACAATTTGTTCTCCTTTTATTCAGCCTTCTCACTAGAGAGATTAAAAAGTAATCAACAAACAATTAAAAAGCAGGAATTACTCAACCGATTAATTGTTCAGCATACTGTTCTCACCTTTGTTAAATTGTATTGCATCTGAGGGCTGCGGGTGTCAAGAGTTCTTTCAGCAGAATGTAGTACCCCATTATAAGATTTCTTCTGTTATTTTAAACTCACTCTCCTATTCAGGGCAAAACGTTGGGGGCGAATGGAGAGAGGAATACCCTGCCTGTGTCAAAACCGCAGACAGGGTGCTCTGCATTGTGCCCACAGTCCCTTGTTATCCAGCCTGGCAGACTTACAGCAGTGCATTACAGCCCCTTTGCTACAAGCCCGTATTTCTTTCCAGCAGAAGCTGGCATGTACGGGGTGGATGATGCACTCCCACACTGTATCTCGACATGAAGCCAGGGCACTGCCGAACTGCTCACCCATGCCTGGTAGCCAGGGAGCATTCTCATTTTGTGAGTTTAGACTTCCCCGTGGTAATTACGCTCTGGAGAGAAAAAGAACAATGGCCTTTTAGTATGGGGAGAGGAGAGAAAGGTCAGATTGAAGACAAGGTTGCTGTCATTTTGATCATGGTGATTATTTGCAAGGATGTTAATTTGTATTTTCTCATCATAGCTTATTTGTGTCTCCACATCTTTTAACCCTTCCACTTCACACTGGTACAGCCTGACAGAAATTTCTTTTCATTAACTGTTTTGCTTTCTACTAAATAATGTATCCTGACCCTTACTGTTTATGTCCTTCTCATAAGTTTGCTGGTAAACAGACATAAATACACAATGTTTTTAATGTAAAGGATGTCACGTGAACCCTGCAGCACCCAGAAGCATGGACTAATTCAGCTAGCATGAAAATGAATGAGGTCAAATGAAAGCCTTCTCAAGGAAAAACTGAATGAAAGGAAAGGGGTTTTTTGCTGCAGTCAGCTGGCTTTTTTTTTCCAGCTCATTTTCAAAGCCATTGAATTCTCTCTGAGGGGCTCATTAACTACACTTAGTGGATAACAGAGTATTTATTTTGGCACAATGCTGGTGGGCAGGGAAAGTCAGAAAGCGATTTGAAGGATTTAAATAATCTTAATGCCAGTGGAAGGAGTGCATGGTCTGAGCAAGAACAAAGGAGAAAACAAACACTGAAGAAATTAGCGGTTTATTTCCCTTTTGAATTGCAGGTGACAGAGGTGAGCCAGGGCCCGAAGGAAAATAAGTTATCCTCTCATATGTTTTTTTTTTTTTTTGCAGGGCTAGTTCTCATTTTTTGTGAGTTTGCTAAGAATAGTCAAAACTTCTGGCTTGTACAGTTGGAGGCATACATAATGTGAATACAGGAGGATGGTGAGTGGAAAATCTGCATACTAGTGTCTCTTGCAGAAACTTGTTAATCTCAGGCAATGTGCCTTACAGCTCTTTTTGAAACAAACAACATGGCCCCTTAGCATGTAATCTTTCTATGGAAGCATGCATTTCCTGGTAGTAGAAGCATTTTGAAGCAATGTTTGCATACCTGCAATATTACAAAACTTTGTTAAGTGTGAACATAAGAATTATGAGACATAAGAAACAACCCAGCCAATCAACCTACAAGTATTTGTTGTGTCTGTACAAAAGGAACATTTTCTTTTATGGTTAATGGGCTTGATCGAAAGTTCACTGAAATCAAAGAAACACTTTCAATTGACTCAACTGTAATCTGGGCCCAACCCAACATCCTCTAGACCTGAGCCGCAACCATAGCCAGCAAATCGGTAACACTGTGAAGGTGGCTTCACTCAAAAACTGGTCTTCTGGTCTGTTGCAAGCTCTTCTTAAAGGTGTTTGGTGAGAGTTGCAGAGGCTAACAGAGAATTAACACAACCCCTGGGGACACATGATAATAAAGGTTAACAAAATGGAAGACATTTTTACATCCAGAGCACGTGGGTGTCAGGCCAACCCTGTGTGTAACTGTGAGGCAGCGAGAAGGGACACAGCTACAGTGTAATTGAATGTTTGATAGAAACTTTCACCAAATCAAAATAATGTATCCAGCTTTATCTCAGGTCCAAGGTGAGGCTAAGAGTTTTCACTGAATGCAGGCTGATAGTCAGATAGCCAGCAGTGCAATGCTTCTGTCAAACTGCCGTTGAATTTTCATGGGGTTCTGGCTGACGAAGTCTTTTCCTCTCTTAAATCTGCGAGGGGAAAGTTCTCCCATCTTGCATGTATCAGCATGAAAGAAGTGTTAAAATATTTCCCCTAAGCACAGTGACTCAGCAGAACAACATGTTGTGTGAGCACTGGTAGTGAACTAAGAGCCGTTTACAGCCTGAAAACCGGAGTTCAGGTATGTATCGCCACCAAGCACATACTGAACTGTGTGAATGCAGTGACAGGAAACAAAATTTGGTCAGTCGAGCTGCAATATTCAAATCAGCCTAAGAGGTGAAGGATAGCTGTGAGTTGTGTAGGTCAGGCCAACAGTACCACTCTGGGAAAGGCTGTAAATTTCACTTGGTTTCGTTGGTAGTTTTCTTAGCTTTTACTGGAGCCTTTTACAAGATCTGACATATACGACACACTGTTAGCTGAAACAGAGCCAAACCAAAGCAGCTACTCTTACATCCAGGCACAAGTAAGGGTTCATTTTGGTTGGTAGAAGGTCCATTCCACGCACTGTTTCCCATCCAGAGCACTCATATTCCTCTGATGATGAAGAACGAAGAAAGGACCAAGCCCATTGCAATGTATGTATATCATGCACATCTCTATGTTTGTGTGTGGACTAAGAAAGTTTTACTGCCCCCAGTATGCTTACTTCTTTACTTCTTAGCCATGCAGGAGGTTCCCACTGTCTCTTTCTAAGAAACTGCATGAAAGTGGTGTGGATTGCTGTGACATTTTTATATCTGTAAAGAAACTTGGTTCATCACAATCAAAACTTTTGGATGCAATGATATTAGCTTCAATCAGTTAAACTTTCTCGGGGAAGAACTTCTTATCCATGAAAGAAGTCAAACACTGAAAAGCTGAAGGATGAGATACAGGTTTGGGATTTGGGATGGTTGTGGGTCCTGCTCTAAAACATATCTCAAATCCTTCTATTGGAAGAGTACAGTTCTCATGGGCCGCGTGGAAACACATGGATGAGAGCACAGTGATGGAAGCCTGGAGTGCTCTTACATGTCTGTCATCTTCTGCTCAAAGACTAGAGACAGTTTCAAGTCAAAGAAAGTGTCTTTAGGAAACATCCATATTTTTCAAAATCTTATGAATGTAATAATTTCCTGTAAATATGCTTCTCTGTGATTTCATCTTTGTAGTCTGAACAAATGAACAAACATCTTTTCTTCTTTCTAAGTGGCATCAGTAAAGTGAGAAATATTAAAATTATTGTGTTTTAAAAAAATTACTTTAAAAAGCTCTAATGCAAAACATTTGCAAGTTGTCTGCAGTGTGTATTGTAAAGATAAAATCTTCAAACATCTGCGAAGGGTCCAGGTGCCAAATTTCTGTTAAAATTAATGGAAACTTGGCATCAAAATGTTTTAGGTGGCTTCTGAAAACCATCCCACACCTTCCTCTATGTTTGAGGAGTAGGCCGAGGTTTCTGATGTGAAATATTATTTGAAAAATCACATATATTACAGAAAAGAAGTTTGTATTTCTGATTCAGTATTCAGTATTCAGACTTAATCTAAAAATAACTGCTTCAAATGGAATGCAAGTCACTGGGGGGTAAAGATCTGACCGGGATCTTGTTTTGAAAAACAAGGTTACTTAAACACAAGATAAACATGTAACAGTCTGTTCAAGCTTTAATACAACCTCTGACACTGTCAAAAACTAGATTTCTGAAGAAAACAAGTGGGTAGATCCCCTTTCCTGAAAAAATAAGTGCTGTGAAGATGAGGGTGCGTACTGGAAAGGAGTGCCTTGTAGGAAGCATAAAGCTTAGCTCGGCGTTTAGTAGTCACTGGACTTCTCAATAAAAACCAGTGTTACAGTCCTTTCTCTAAATATAACAGAAAGTCTGAGGCACCTATGCAATCTACTGCACATGAAAAAAAAGACAGACCTCTCACATTTGAAATACAAAATTAGAATGGGCACCTAACATCCCTCCAGTCAAAAAAGTATTTGGTTCCTTGAGAACTTCAGAGTTAATGTGACTAGTCCCAACACCTGCTCTGGGATCCACCAACATTCCTAGTAAGGAAAGTTGCATTTGTCCTCAAGATCATCTCAGTGCAGTCTTTTTGCAAACTGGGATAGTACCAGTCCAACTTGCATAAGGATTGCAGGCAATGAAATACTAACTCGCAGTGATTGCAAATAAGCAGCCTTTGATGCCTTATGAACTACTGAGTTGGTGTTGCTTTGTCTGGAATGACATTTCAAGAACAGCAAGTGGCTTTCTTTATTGGGTCTGAAACACCATTTTTGGGAAAACCATATGCTGTGAAGTATTTGTGGTAGATGATTTTCAAATAACTGCATGTGAGAGAAAAAGCATTGATTTGAGCACAGCCTCTCTACGAAGCATTGTGTGAAATAGCTATTTTCTATGTTTTATGAAATCCTCCTAAAAAAAAGGAGAATATACCTAAATAATTTTTAGTATTTTCTTCCCTGACAACACATCTGTCTATGCTGGGTTTGGCGACCTGATTTCTTATAGATTTCCCATTTTTTCTTTCTCTTTTAAAGCTGCTTTCATTTTGTGCTTTGTCTGTCCCTGGGCATGCCCTTTGTCCCTGTAGTGTGTTGCAAGAACTCCATAAAGCCCTATTGACTGTGACAGCACTACCCTGTTGCAAGACTCCATCCCTATTTACAATTTTATGTTCCCTTCTACTAGCTGATCAGCAAGCTCCCCACTTAAATACTGAGCATGACATCACATGGTATAGAACATCCCATTTGATTGGCTGTTTGGGTCAGCCCAACCAGCCTCTTGTGAAAATTAACACTATCCCAGCTGAACCCAGGACAAAGAGAAAGCCAAACAACCTAATGAATTATTTTAGTTTACTGTAGTAACCCTTATATCGCAAAACTGATCCTTTCTGCCCCTTACACAGCTGTGATAGCCCCAGTCAAGTCCTTTTCTGGATGATGAAATGACAGCCCAACTTTCCTCTTCTCTATACCCTGTCCATCTTTGACAAAATGATGGACTGGTCGATCTCTTATTTTTAAAAGATGTTGTGCTTTTGGGCCTTCACATTTCCTCCTAGTTGAACACTCAATGTCCTGTGCTGGGCTGAGGTGCTGCACCAGAGTCTGTACAGTAAATGGCTGAAGACGGCAGAGTCTTTCAGTTCCTTTGGACATAGTGCCAGGAAGCACCACCTGCCAGGTTCATGAGCAGACAGAAGTGCCCCTGCACTGTGCCCAGCTGTGGGTTGCTCTTGTAGCACAGGCTACTTGTTTTAGTTCTTTAGAAAATAGATGGTGATTTTCAGATGAGGGGTCAGGTGAGAACCGTCACTGCACTGTACATGTTCTGCAATATAGCCAGACTGTTCACGCATCCAGAGAGGTTTTAATAGTCCAGTTGCTGTGCTCCCTCATGGGCACATAGATCTCCCAGAAAAGCAGTGGACCATGTATCCGGTCTGAAACAGGACTCATCCTACAGGTATTGAAAAGGATCAAATGCTTATACTCAAAAATCAAACTAAAGAAACTTCAGCAAAGGGATATTCAGCTTTAGTATCTAATGAACATTATCTGTCCAATCATGCTTCTAGTCTCTATATTACTGGTATGGAGAAGCAACTTCATAAAATAGAACTAAATTAACTAACTACTCAAACTAGACTTGCACAACTGTCAAAGAAAATGGATGAAAGTCAGCAAGAAGTAAATGAAGACTTCTTTTTATTTAACAATCATCAATTGTTATTTTACAATGTAGCAGTTACTATTGGTAATGGACAAATTAGCAATGTATTACCTACATTGGAAACTAAAAGAAAGGAAGATGCAGATGTGAAATCCTCTCACTAGCTAAGGATATTAAAATAAAAGGTCTCTTCCTGATTATTGAATAACAAGAAGTTGAGTAAAATCCAGTGAACAGTTCTTTCTTTTTGCAGGATGATTTGTTAAATTTTGTAAATTTATCTCTTTGTAAAGCCTTAACTACAGAAAAAATATTTCCTAGATTTTCATGCTAATCGAGCAATTCATATCCGTTCTAAACATATAGGATTAATTAGTGTTACTGCTCTATAAAAAGTAATCTATGTCCCATAGCAATAAGCAGATGTACTACTGTAAACTGAACAAACAGTAAGGTAGGTTTTTAGGTCCACAAATCCATGGAGACTACAGAAAACCTATACATCTTTAGTTAATATGGTAGATCAATCAGACTGAATACTTTAGGTCTGATGAACTCTGCAAAGGATGGTCAGGCCTGATTTCTTTAAAAGAGGAATCACAGACAAAGCTGCCTTCTCTTTTTGTGTGAAATTCTTGCATTGTGCATGCTTATTTACTGCATCCGTGCTTATATTAAGCACACAGTTGAATATGCCTCTTTTGAGCTAGTATTTGGTTCCCTTTTTTGGAGTAGTTGTTTTGATTTTTTAATAGACTCACTGAAGGGTTTGAGTAGGAAACGACCTTTAAAGCTCATCTAGAGGGACCTTTAAAGATTGTCAATGTTATAATCTCAGAACTAGTAGTGATGGATAAACAAGGCTTATTCACAATGGCTAATTTTAAACTCAGAGACCAGTCTAAATTAGGCTCCTCTCTTGAGTCATTCTCCAAAGAAGAATCTGTCTGCCTGTCTCTCTCTGTCTCTTCCTCTCTTTCTCTTTGCCTAAAGAAGCCGGTGAAGAGTTTAGCTCTCATGAATATTCTCTCTGATACTAACTTGTGTTTTTCTTGAAGAACCGAATACTTGTATCTTAAATAAAGTGCAAAGCGACCTCAATAAATATGATTTCAAATAAACTGAAAAAGAGAGGTGGCCTTTGAAGATAACTTGCAATTTAGAACACAGTTGAGACAAGTCATTCCTTTAAGTAGGACACGGAATCACAGTGTATGCCTATGCTGTTCTCTGTAAATACAGCTGTCATATTTGCTGTCATTTGTCTCTCATTTCCAATTTATTTTAACTTTGTTAAGGTTGAAAAAACCTACAGCTGTTGTAGTTTTACATGGACCCCTACAAGTTTTGTCACAGATGTGTAACTGTGGGTTTTGTGAAGGTTTTCTCCATTTTTACCCAAATCTCTAATAAAACTATGTGCAAAATGTAAATATAAATAGTCAAGGGAGCAGTCTTCAAAATCTGCGTCCACACTGTTTTCAGACTAGGAGATAACCCATCCAAATATGTTCTGGAATTGGGGCAATACTGTACTGGTCAACAAGGGATAGATGTGCTTCAAAACTTTATTACAGAGTAACTCTTAACTGTATGAAAAATAGTAAAGTTTTTCTGTTCTGAGTTGAGGATTTCTAAGGATTTACTGTAAAACACACAAAGCCAATAGCATTTCGAAAAAATGTCTCCATTATAAAACATCAATGTCTGGGACATAAATCCTGAGCATGTTGTGTAACACTGTTTACATGCTGAGCAAGTAAACCCTACCTAAAGTGTACAGAGTTTAAATGTTATGTCTTAAGCTATATTTGTGTAAGATGTAACTTGGGTATGGATTTTAATGTAACTATTCCATACATCTGTGGAGAAGACACGTGAAAGTTAAATTACAGAAAATAAACAAAGAAAGGTAATAAATGTCAGACTTTTGCTTCCGAGAGATTTATTCTGTGTTTTCATAAGAAAAATATCACAAGATAGCTTTTCTATTAACTAAATTGTGATGACTAGTCTGGTAAATGTCATCTAAACAATTTAAATATTTAATATTCTGTTCCACATACATACCACTGGAGGAGCATACTAGTAAATAATAGCAACGATTCAAGTTTACAGCTCACCCAAATCTAATAAAAGGCTCAGAATAAATTGGGGTCAAAATATTCAAGCTGTGATTCAGTAAGACCCTTTAAATAAACACATGGGAAAACTATTAGAAGCAGGCAGAACTCAGTTTGATAATACATGACATTCCACTTATGGAAAAAAATGTTTTACTTTATTGCCTAACACAGGAAGCTTTCTGCTACTAGTTAATACCAAAGCACATTCAAAAAAACCAAAATGTCAAAACATAACTGTTTTTCCCTATTTGAACTATCTAAATACACAGATCCAAGAGAGTTCATGAGTGACAGTAGTGACTTAGAGGAGAAATATGCCATTTTCAGTTACCATACTTGGAAACAGAGATGAAGATATGACTGTAGCAATAAAACTCAGCTACAGAATACTACCAGAATATAATAGAATGTAGTGAACTCAACTTGAGTAATTCAAAGCACCTTTAATTAGCATATATTGATTATCTAAGGATTGCAATTTAAGGAGGTATGAAAGATGAGTAATATTCTACTTACACTAAAAATAGACATCCAGAAAAGTCTTGGCCACAGGAATTTGAACACAGATATTCTAACTCCCAGACTCTTCCCCTTACCTGTTGGTAGTACTCCCTGCCTTGGATACAGCATGTGGGTAGGAGACGTGTTACCTACCTAAATCCACATCAGAGAACAGCTCTGTTTCCAGCCCTCCTTAGCTGAGATTTAATTGGGTTTTGCAGATTTCTAGAATGAAAAATAGTTAATACAATTTGAGATTTACTATATGGAACGAGCACAGTAATGTAAATGGATCACAGTCCAAAACATTACCTACAAGTTATATGACTGCTGATATTTACAATGCAAATCAGCAATTGAAAGAGTTGCATGTGAATGTCACACTCTGTGTTATCTGGGCACCAAACAGTTTTAAAGGTAGGTGGCAATGGTGGCATTGACTAAAGGTGGTAGGGGCTGTGTTGAGAAGTTGGCAGGGATGACTCTCCTCTTCCCATCCCTCAAGGCTGTGAACTTCTTAAGCGGCACTCCCTTCTTGGCTAAGAATAACCAGCATGGCCTACAAGAGAAGAAAAAGCAGCAGCAAGAAACTGAGCAGATTGGAAGTGGGATTTTAACAGGTGATATGGGAATTGGCTGTGATTTTAATAGCTCGTTCAACTGACCAGGATCAAACCTTTCTTACTGCTACCCTGGAGAGAATAATAAAGCTCAGAGAAAGCAAGATTGAAAGCAAGCAGCATAATTCCATAAGGAGTAAATCACAATGTTGAACTAAAAATTGTGTAGAAATTAAGATGGGATCATAAAAGTTCTAGAAATATTACCACATAATTACAAGTTTGTGACGCCACTGAATTATCACTGGTTGAAAAATCTTGGATTTTTCTGGAAAATAATGTAAGTTTAAAATTTTATAACTGCCATCAATATTTCTGTAATTTTAACGAATATTAACAAATCACTGGTTTATCATTCAATGTGTGAAGAAAGGTCAGAAAAGTCAGAAAGCTACCAAGGAAAGAAGAGACACTACTTCTGCCATTAACTTCAACATAGTTCAGAAAAATTACATATATGTGATTCTTTATTAATTTTTCTGTATAAAGCACTTCAAATTTTCAATAAAATTAAGTATTCAGTAGTCTGCAGCTGTTGAGCCAATAGAAAGCAGCGGTAGCTGGAGCAGACTAATGTGTGCATGTTTCTGTCTCAACATCAGGAGGTTTACTGGCTGAGAATCATTATGACTAATGATTTATAAACAAAGATAATATGGGCTGAATTCTTTGGGTCTGGGACTCAGAAACAATTTTGTTTTGTTCAGCAAATAGAGACTGAAGTACTGTTCAAAGGTATTTTTAGAGAGCATCTTTCTTTAATTAAAGTGATTGTGATGAGTGTTTTCAGGCAACGTACGGACACTTCTGCAGAAATGAGAACAATTTTCTTATGAGTTACTTCTTCTTTTCTTAGTTCTAAATACTGTCAGGGAGAGAAATGGAGGAAATTGATACTGTCTCCTTTTTGGTAGATGAAATGATAGAGAAAGATAGACACCAGTGACCATACCAGTATGCAAAAATGGAAGAAATTTAATCCAAATGGATTTAAGGTACTGAACAATTAAATAAGACAGTGAAAAAGCTATGTATGCCTCTGCAAAGGGACTGAATTTCCCTACAGGCACATGTGCTTGATGGAATATAGCAACATAAAACTAAATGTAAATTCTGCTTAGAAACACTACAGCCTCATGGATGTCATGGTCCTGCAATCAATAAGTCTAAGTGTTTTTCTGGTGTAGGATATGCATATATGTGATAAAGGGTGATTTCTTTCTCATGTGAGAGATAACATACTTTCAGGAGTAGAAAGAGTTTCACAGAATGTAAAAAATTCGCTCACTTCTTCCTTTTCAAAAGAAATTTGAACTTGCATGATCCCATTGTGTACAGCTTGGTTGCAACATTCCTAATCGCTTTCAGTGTAAGGTGAAGCACTTCATGCAGACTTCGAGGCAGAATCAATTGATTTACTTTTTGATTTACTTTTTTTGATTTGCATTTGAGCAAGATATTTTCAAATTCTCACTGAATCCACATAGACCTGGCAAGAAATATCTGAGGCTCAATAGAGATTCTGTTCTTGCACTGCTATCTCTCCTTAGTGTGAGTGTCTCCATAAGCCGTACTGCAGCCTTTCCCCTTTACCAGCCCAGGATCCCAGGTAAAAACCACCCCCAGCAGTGTAACCTGAGCTCAGACTGCAGAATAAATTCCTAGGTCACAAGAAAGAGCCCTGAGAGAGTCTTTAAAAAGAGAAGAAATGTAGAAGTGGGATTGTTGGCTCAGGATCATTATTAGCCCAAGGGTTCAAGAGGAGAAATACCAACTTGGAAAGATATACAACCCTAATGGAAAAAAATTAGGGAGTCTGCTTGAGGCTGGTTAGGAAGCTTTGTGTCAAGTTATCAGTCACCAATGTCAATAGAGCTGGGGGACAAAGGCAACTCAACAGGACTGAGAACTTGTCCCCAAAAGCCACAAGAGTCAACCTTCCCCTCCTGTCTGGCAGCAAAGATTTTCTGGGTGCTGTATTGGGATGTTGAGCACATATATGATTACCTTAACAGCTCATTAAATCCTAAATATTTTTTGCATAATGATCAGTTAAAAATTGCTTTTCAGTTTCAAGTTGCATATATCCTGTTTACGGAGTCTCTGTACCAAGTTAAAGATGAACAGACAAACTAACTCAAAACGAGGGATGCAACCTTATCCTCCTTCCATTTGCTGCTGTTCTCACTTTACTCTCCCACCTTGGAGTTGCTACCGCTTTTCCTAGACAGCAGCTGATGAAACCTGGAGCTGTTTGATCCCTTTTTCTTCCCTCTTTTGTAGTCCCATGGCAGCATCACTACAGAAATGTCAGTTAGGAAGTGGTTTTCTGCCCTGTCTGCTGTGGGTTTCTGTTTTGGAAACTGCTGGTCCCAGACATTAAAACCTATTACAACCAAGGTATGGAAATGTCATCCTTAATTAGGTAGCTGTTTTCTTGAAGCTGAAACAAAACATTCCGCTGTATAGTAGTATAAACATAAAATCTAACCCAAGTGTTCCAGCTTCCATTGTTTTTCTGTAGACTTCATGTAGAATTCAGATCAAGAATGCTAGTGCAGCCAAAGTGGCATTGAAATCAGACCTTCATTTTGCTGCTCTGGAGGGAATGACAAATTAACAGTGAGAACAGTTTAGTAAGGCTCACTGCTTCAGCAGCTAGGCTTAGACGGATTCACTTAACGGATTTCTGAAGGTGTGAAAATGTTTTACTTTAACACAGCATTTTTATTTTAAGATTACTTGCATTTTCTGGGTGTCTTTATGTCATGAAAGGAAGATACGCATCTGTTTCAACAGCATATCTGATATCTTGCAGAACTTTCTAGAACTTCCTGCCTCAATATTATGAGGTGCAGAAAAAATCATCAGTAAAGAATATAAATCTCCCTTGAGTGAGTGTGGTAATTGGTTGTGGACCAGGAAAACCATTTCTGAAGAGTGGAATTACAATTCTTCATTAAGTAGTGCCAGGAAATTGATTTGTGGTCATTACAGCAGAGGAGAAAGTGGTGCTCTTGACCTGTACTTCCTACGCTTTGACATAAGATAATCATCATTTACTGCTGCTTCATTTGTTCTCTGCTGCTTAAAGTTCTCCACTGGAATTCAAAACTTCTTTCATGTGGCTTCAAGTGGCCCATATTTCTTAAGAAGTGTGGTGATCTGTGGCAGAAATTCTGGTGGAAAAGTCATTTTGCTGCCAGTATACCTAACATACTGGATCTATTCAAGTCCTTAGCATCCTTTTCAAGGCTTTCTGGTTTCATGAGCCATTTTCCTGGCATCTCAGAATGGCTAAATTCTGGTTTCATAAGGGGAAAGTATTGGATTTTTTTTTCCATGCTCTAATCCACTCTATCACAAAGGGGATTTTGCACTTTTATCTTTGTTCCTCAGTGGGAGCACAGCCTAAGCAGATGTTCCTGTACAATGATGCTGCAAAGAAGCAACATTTATTTAATTTTTGTCTATGGCTGGCTTTCATTAGGTTGTGCTATCAGCTGTAGAAGTATTAACCTTGGCTTGCAATTTCAGGTAATTGCTGAATAGAATTATTGATTCTTTATAAACAATTATTTTTCCCAAAAAGCCAAAATTCAGTGTCCTTACTCTGGCTTTTGTACTAGCCAGACAATACAGGTCTCTAGATTTACCTGGGCTATTCTTAGCCTGAGTTGATGTGAGCTTGTTTCAGTTGTGCCAGCAACTGTCTAGCAGTCAGGTAACCAATGTCTGAGGTTGTTGCAGTTTAGTTTCAGTTTACACTAATGGCAGGTAGTTAATCTGTACAGAATTAATGGTATATGACTAAAACAAAACGCAGTACAGAAGAGCACACGCTCAAGATGATACCAGATTTCCCAGACTGTAAACACAATTCAGGCTTTTCAATCAATAGCCACTGTAGGAGTGCAAACTTGTGAGTCAGAAAAAGAAAAGGGGTAGAGAAGTTAGAGATAACAAGGAAAATAGAAATGCGTCATTTGGAACCAGTAAAAAAAAAAAACAAAACGTGAGCAGACGGTCTTAAAAAAGTTAAAAAAATAAACAGAAGTGAACCCCAAGAAAAAGGAGGAAAACTGTGTCCCTACTGACGTTGTGCACTTCCCGAGAAGAAAGCAAGCCTCTTAACAAGCATCATGCTCCTCCTGTTGAAGACTGTGGGATGTTGACAACTTATTTTAAGTGCCACACCTCTTTTTTTTGAGGAAGACAGAAACTGTCAACATTAGGACCCAGAGGGATACTGGAAGTTTGAATATAATACCATAAGGAAGGAGTACGTGCTGGGATGGTTTTGTGCAACAAGATGAGCTGCATTATTAGAAGGCTTTTTGTGTTAATAAGAATTTTGACTCTCTGACTGTTAAAGAATGAGTTGGTCTAGCAATAAATTGAGAAATTCTTATGTATGGCAAGAATGTAATGAATGTAAATGCTTAACAGCATTTTAAGAGTAAGAGTGTTGCTACTCAGCAATACTGAGCAAAGTAGCTGATAATCAACCTAACATGCCTGCTTACACATGTGGAAATGAGAGAAAAGAAGAATGATAAAGAAAATTCAACAACTGCAGTCAGAACTAATTCTTTTTGGTGAAGAGAGAGGAAAACAATTGTATTTTAACATGGAGATATATGGAGATAGCTGTTCTGGGTACATGATTATAATATAGCAATTACAGAGAATACATAAAGGAATTCAGAGTGAAAACAAGGAAAGTCCTAGAAACTCCATCATTCTTGTTTTTGAGGAAACTGGAAAATAAATTAAGTACTTCTAAATAAGTGCAAACAGAGAAAGGAGCTCAATGGTGGACATTAGCATGACAAATGACAGTTAGGACATAATAACTATTACAGAGGCCTGGTTCTTCCCAAAGGAAGGGGCTGTGTTATAGAGTTACAGGATGTTCCAAAAGAAAATGTTCAGCAGAGAAAAGCAGAGCAGGAAAGGGAGTGTATCTTTGAACTGCAGGAAAGTTAGAAGCAATTTTGAATGAAAAATAAAATCAATTTGGCAAAATTGGTATGCAGCAAATATCTAAGTATGAAAAATATAAAGTGGTAACTTCAAGACTTCTTGCTGCCAAGCAAGTACAGAGCAGAGGAGAGAAAAATATCTCAGCTTGAGTCACTTTCAGTGGGGCTACAGTGATTTGCATCATCTAAAGATAAGTGAATGAACAGTCTAGATAAAAAAATAAGATGAAAGATGACAGCCTTATTCCTAAGCAGAAAACCATGGAGGAACTTAACTGAGGACTATCATAAATGATTCCTGTTAGAGCTGGGTTTTATTAACTTTATCTGATCTCGGGTTCACTTAGGTTTTGGAGCTTTTAAAGCTAGATTCAAATTAAAACCTCTTTGATTTATTTTTCCCATAAGAGAACTGCTAGAAGAGGACTGCGAAAGAAATAGAGGGGAAAAAATCCAGTAAAAAAGGAGATGACAGCTGGAGAAGAAAGAACAGGGCATTAAGAATTTTGTACAATACCTTAGAAAACCTGTTCTTCACTATTCTGAGCCAGGGTGACATTCCAGCCCTGATCTCTCTGTGACTTTGACCTGTTTTGTGGTCGTTTTTAACCAGATGGGGTATAATTCCTGAAGAAACATAGCTGTGTGAAAAAGAACACCGCAAAGTCTGTAAATCACCTCCTATACACAGCAACAAAAATATGCATCCTGTGTTGCACTCTTTTTTTTATTGGCATTTGCAGGGCCATGTTAAGACGTAACAGTGTTTCTGAACGGTTTTATTAGAGGATATGTGTTACACAGGATTATTAGTTAAATCCTGTGTAACACATATTTAGTTTAAATGAACATCATAGTGATGGAAAAGTTCAAAATAAAGAAAGCATTCAAAAATAATAGATGACTTCGCAGGGGCCATGTGTAACTACAGAATATCACACAGACTCAGAGCTCAAATCCCCATGTGTGTTGGAATTTACACTTGGAAATATAATGAATTTCAAATGCAAATTAAAGTTGCACCTTTGTCCTACTCTTCGACTCAATCCCTGCTGACAAGATAGGTTTCACTGACCTCTGGTGTCTGTACACATTTTTTCTCTACTATGTAACCCATTTTGGTTCCAAATAAAGATCGCCTTGCAATGTTTCAGCTGCTTTTTACTTTTCTTTCCTCAACGGGGACAGTCAAATGTAATAGAAGTGCTATACTCCTATACTAAATCCTCCAAATTCAGTAAGTTGTACTCAATAACCCTGAATTCATATTTTGTGCTTATGGTTTTAGTTGTTTTGAGTAAAATAATTAAATCCTCTGATATGAGAAAGTATGATTTTAAAAAAGAGGATTCATAACAATTGCTTTTATACTGTCACTTTTTGCTGGGAGAAACAGCTGCTTCCATCACAGAATAGTTTATGAAAAAAATAAGGTCACATTTTGTCTTTTATTGCTTAATTGCTTTTAAATGTTACCTTAGTCTACCTTTACAGAAATGAAATATTTGTAAGATTAGACATAAATCAAGGCTTAAATGGGTCAGAATCTGGATCAGAAAGAGTGAATAAGGACAGAAGAATATTTATGGGGTCAAGCTGAAATTTAGCATGCTTAATTTCTTGAAATTACAGATACATGCTTTAGAAAATGTAGCCTCCATTTTCACCTTAGTAATTTAAAATCCAATTTCTGTAGTCAATCCAGGCTTCAGCGTACCATCAGCACAATGCGTCAAGATGCTTTATGATTCCATTAATAAAAATGGGACACAAAAAGGTGAAGTCTATGTCCTTTCCTACAATTATGATACAATATTTTTCAGGCCTGTACCTAAGTAAGATCAGAGATAACTTGCAAGATCATTTCAGTGCTCTGTAACAAACATTATAACTACAGTTCTAAATGTAAAGCTGAAACAGGACCTTGACTCGAGTAGCCCAGGACTTGTGTACTACAGCCACTGTACATGATCTATGGCAGTGAATCTTGCTGGTACTTAATGATTTTTTTTTCCACAAATGAAAATCATTCTTTACTTGTTTCTGCAGTCAAAATTGCTGTCCATCAGACTACTTACATGCAGATGGATTTTTAGATATTGTTTTCTGTAATTTCTATGGGAGAAATTATTCAATTGAGAAAATAAGTGGCATTAATACAAATCAGTAAATGTCTGGAAACACTGCCAAGCATGAACTGTTTTTCAAATACTCAAATTTGCAGAGAAGAAAAAAAATATGGATCATGTTTTATTCTTCCCTGTTTCCTCTACAGGGCCATTACACGTGGCAGAGGGCACTGTCTTGGAGGACAAGAAACAAAAGCGTAAAATAACGCAGTGGTCTGTTCACGCATTGTGGAAGGTATTTCCTGTAAGGTACATCACAGCCATCACATAACTGATGTGCTGTTCCTGACAACACTGCTCTTTGTTACAGCCCAACACAGATGGGGAAAAAACTCTTGTTACTCAGCATCAGCTATCTCCATTGTCAATGGAGAAAGACCAGTGCCTGAAGAGGACAAATCAGGGCAGGGAAGTTAGGTTATAAATAAATGATTCTAGCAGTCATCTTTGCAGAGGTATACTTCTCTACTTTGGCCGTAGAGGGAGCCCCATCTCTTAACCTAGGCACCTGTCTGATGCCTAAAGAAAGACGTTGTAAATAACCCCCTGAAACAACTGTTCTTTTATTAATGAACGACGTACAGTTATGAGAGGTAGGTCTTCTTATTTTCATTTTTTTAAAAATATAAATACCTAGCAATTAAAATCTGTAGCTATTTCCAGGCCACAAAATACCTTCCAAACTAATTTCCAGTACTTTCTCCAAAAATTTTGTCTGGCGAGCAACAGCAGTTTCCAACCTTTTAATATGTACAAGCATAGTAAATTGGCCACATACAAAGAGGAATTCTCAAAAGTCCTGTAGTGAGTGGAAAGACCTGCACTAATATCTTCTCTTTACAGGCCTTGAAACACAAAGGAAGTACATACACAGTTTACAGGAATTTCATCTCACTCCAATTTATTAAGACTCCCAGTAGCTGGTCCAAACTCTACACGTACTTAGAATGAAAAATCAGAATTTTATACTTTATTATCTATGTTTTTTCCCCTATCCTGTGTCTTATGAACAATTCCCAGTTTACCAGCACCTAGCAGAATGTTCTCTGTGCACATGAACAAAATTCTACACTGGAATAGATGCGAGACAGGACCTCCATGTTGAAAAAACACATACACGTGGAATGCCCGCTAACTCATCTCTACCATGGTGGAAAATATTTGTTGAAATGTCAGAGGCTTGTAACCCTGTTAGGCGGAGATAAACAAACCATCTGAAACATCATCTTGGCTCTCCACTAGACTTGGGCAGCATCAGCTATAATTGTCGTTTTCTCTTTTATACAGTTCCACTTTTATAAGCTTGTGCATGTGACAGAGTCAACAGCATGAGCATGTGCTGAAAACCTCTTCAGGACACTCCCAGCTTCTTTTCCCAACATGAACACGTGTTTTCAGTTGTTCAGCACTTAGCACTTGATGGTTTGCCACACACCACGGCAAGAGCGGGGAAAACGAGAAGCCTCTTCCACCTACTCCTTGCCCCAGAAACTGAGATTTTGTTTCTAGTCTTTCTTTTTTAGGGCTCAGTTAATTTTTGGTCAAATAAGCAGAAATAATTTGTTTTGCAGATCAGTCTTTCATATAAAAAAGGATCACATTATGAATCTCACGAGGTATTTTCTGGAAAAGGCAAATATGTTCCTTTTGGAAAGAGAGTATCCTCTGTTCTTACTCATTTTACGGTGAAAGGAGTGCTCCTACCAACTGCAGACGAGACCCCTCCATTGCTTTCTTTCATTCCGGAGAACATGAGACAACGGATTCTGCAAGGAAAACTGGAACTGAACTTTTACATGCAGTTCAGTCTAGCTAGGACAGAGCACAGGCAGGGTTGCTGCTGCTGCTGCCTCTGTGTCCAGTTCTTGATGAGTTTCGCATAAACACACTGCACACAGACTAACTTTTGATGGAGTCACCTGATGGCCATATTTTTTTGCAGTTCCCTTTGCTGATCCTTGTTAGAATCTGGAAACAACATTCTCTTGTTATAAATGATTTACTTTTATTTTGTCTTAGTATGCATGAGAATCTTAAGCAAGCATTTAACAGCAAAGGACATATCAAGTGTATTAGGCTAGGTTCTTGGTTGTCTTGGAGGTCTATGTAAGAGTTTTTGTCATGTGAATAAATAACCAAATAATAAAACCAGAACAAAGAAATCCAGGCTTGGTCAAGATGAGTTGTGATGAAGAACCTGTGTGATTTTGAACTCCACCCCATTTCTAGGAGCTAGTGGTTATTGACACTTTTCTGCAGTTTGTGGTGTGACATATTCATCTTACTGAAGTCTAGCCTTTTACTGGAGAAGATGATTAATGGAGAAAGATTGGAACAGGGATCCATATCTTAAGTTGTGGGTCTGAAGATATCACATTTCTGAATAGTGTCATGTAGCAGACAAAAATGAAGTGTGTGAGAATGTGAGGTTAATAGCAATAAATGACTCAATATTATTCTTTTATAAAAGTGGTATTATGTACAACACTGCATATTATTCTGAAAGAGGTTGCTAATTTGGAAGTAAATAAATATAGTTGCTTTGGGATATTTTTGCTTGTTCCTTTAAATAAAACAAAATAAAACAAAAGAGAAACCAGTAACGTGCTATTCTAGTACATTCATAGATGATCATTCTGATTTTGAATTTGGAGGAAATTGTAAGTATATCTTTATAAAGTGTAGCTTTAATTCTTCTGTTCTACTTTAATCCTCCTAGACCAGTAAAAAAAGATGAAACTTTATTAAAAGAAAATGCAGCACTTAAACATTAAAAGGATTAGGGAAAACAAGCATTGTTCCCACAGAACTTAATTGAAAAGGTTATATTTTCTTCTGCAGCCAAAACATACAGCATAGGTACATGATGTAGTAGTCCATGGGTTTAAAGTACAATTAAGGATGCTGAGTTAAAATAGGGCACAATTAAATATTCTCTCTACGACTCTTGAACAGTGAATATACTATGTTTTCTGTTGGGATGTGTTTCCATTGAACCCGCTTTTAAAAAAAGAGTGGGAGAAAATTATTTTCTCATAGAATTTTTGGTAAACTCTCACATAGTTTCCTGAGATTCAACAAGAGATCATTCACACTATACTCACATTCTCACGGAAGAGAACGAGTTGAGAAGCCAGCTTTTTGAAATAGCACCTCGTATCTTCAGAATTTAGTCTTATTAAAGCTTTCCATCCCTAACATATCCCTCAAATTTCTTTTTCCAGATGTGATGAAATGCGAGCAGCTCCACAACTGAAGACTTCATAGCTTGTGCTAAAGTATTCCTTGTACATCCTAGCCTTTCTTCTGTGTGGCCTTGGTCATGATAAGGTTCAGCCAGATTACAGTGCTCTATCCATACTTTTCCAAGAAAGCTGCTTGAACTAAATAGCTCAATTGTGTTGAACACACTCAGATGTGCGGGAGACACGAACTGCAGCTCTTCATCATAATGATGCTATAAAAAACCTTCACTAGTAATATATATGGTGCTGTCATCCAAAATCTAACCTGACTCTGTAGACTTTCCTGGTTCTTGAAGTTAAAAGACTGTAGTCCACTCATAGTAGAAGTTTTAGAAATTTGTCTATCATAACCAATTTTTGGAACAAGAGACCAGGTCTGGTGCATTAACTGTCCTCTCTGTTTCACTGTGAGCTTTACATCCCAATTATATATTCAAGGATAAAGGTGAACAAAGGGAAAACAGTAGTTCAAAGCCGAGAACGTGAGGCTTCATCGGATCCCCAGAAGGTAGAGTGCTAACCAGATAGTGTGCTGGTCTGATCTGGAAGCTGCAAGAATTGATGGAGTTTCTTATCCTCTCAAGATAGCTCCCAAACACAAACTCTCCCTGCCACAGAAGAGGTAGCACTCAGACTGATGCAAATGATTATTCCAAAGAAACCAAGGAGAGGAAGGGGATTTAAATTGGAGTCCCTAGAAGAAGACCATCTGAAAACAGGTTTCTCTTTTACAAGACAGTGTTTTCTTTAGGTATTTCCTGAGACAGAGCAGTTTGGGAATCTCAGATGAAGTGGAAATGAATTAGTAGAAAATTAAAACAGTTTATTAAAATTATGCAAAGAAAGGGGCCTCATCACTTGTTTAGCTACACATTAAACTGTATCTGAAACAAAGTATTTTGGGGCAAAAGATAGCAAACCTTTTCTTCCTCTCAATGTTTAGCAACTGTCCACATCTAATACCATAATTCTTCCACTGATTTGAGTTTAAATTCCAGTTAGAAGCCAAAAAAAAAAGTCAGTGGAAGTCAGGGCTCTTGGTGCAAGTCCAAGATCAGAGACTCTACTTAACAAAAGTCTGTCCTAGATTTAGACTATAACAGAATTTAAGTATAATCCTTCAGAGAGCTCACAACAGTATTATATTACAGAGCAATCAATGGCGAGGGTTAGAAGAGCAACATCCAGCTTTGAAAGTGTAGACTGATGCTTCTTAACTATAGGGAGAAAGATACAAATCAGGGCTGGTTATTAGTCTTACTTGCTTTAGTCTCACATATGCCCTTAAAAAGTAAAGACAAAATGAGGAGTCTAAAACAACAGAATTCAATTTATTAGGGATGTAATTCTGTATGACAATTGCAAGGTAATGATTTAGGCTAAAATAATCATAATATGACAGCAGAACAACTACTTAAGTATCTGCTCTTCAGCAAATTCAGCAGTTAGACTTGTTCCCAGCCAGAAAGTGACTGAACTATGTCAAGTAACAGTGTTGTAGATATTTTGTAGGAGTATTGGTTGAGGCATGAAACTAACTTCTGCTTTCTTAACAGTATTAAGGCCTCAGCTTTATCTAGCTTTTAGTAGGTCATGCAGTGTACATAGGCGTAGACCAACTAGAGAAAATGGAGAGAAAAGCAAGGGGGGAAAAAGAAAAGAAACATCTAGAAAGATTGACATACAAAGGGTGAGAGCTGAAGCAGAGGAGGAAGCATTTCATAGCAACTTTTAAATACAAAAAAAGTGAGAAAGACAAATAGAAAGGTATGCCCATGTCCAAGGTAGATGAGATGATAAACTGCAGCAGGGAAAATCAGTTTAGACACCAGTGTAATTTCTTACCTGAAGGAGTAGAAGTACATTTTGTAGAGCTTGAAAAACTGGGGAATGTCCACAGTTGTGAGGGTCCTAAAGAGTAATTTAAAGAAACTCCTTTCAGGACCAACAAAGGTACAAATGTTTCTGGTTGCAGGTGAGGCATGGACTGGAAGACCCTTGACAATCCATTTTCTGCATTCAACAAGGCTACTTATTTATTTTTTATTTATTCTGACTGGTGTTGGACTCCTGCCTATGATCTTTGTCTGTCAGTTTCCAAAGGAAATAAACACTCAGAATTGGAAAGAACACATATGGTTACCCAGATATGTTCATCTCACTGAATGCTTAGCAAACTTTAGGAGACTGGTTTGAATGTTTTGGCCATGTGTACAACAGGGAAGGTGAAACAAAAGAAAAAAGGAAAACTGCCAGGAAAAAAGAATAATTACTTACAGAATGATGGAGGGCTGTATTAAATAGATTACTAACTGGGAATCTTCAAAAGAAATTGTAAAGAGTTGTGTAATAAATATAAGAAATTACGTATAAGCCCAAAACAAATATTTGGTTCAAATATCTTTAACTTTGATAGGTTTCGCACATTCTTCTTCTTTGGATAAGTGAAAAAGCAGAAATCTGTTTCAAGTCAAGGTCTTTCTTAAGTTTGTTACTTTGTGTTAAAACTGTTTTTTTGGCTTTTTATGATGACAAACACTAGTGTCTTAACTGGTGATGAGCAAGAGAATCACTGCGCATACCAAAAATGTACATCATGTTGACCTTTGCTAAATTGGCACTTCTGATCTTCCAGGGACATGACTTGCCTCACAGAGGAAAAGGAATGCTGGCAGTACTGTATTTAGTTTGAGCCAGCATATACTGTTTCTTTCAAATGTACTTAAAAATGTGTATTTTCTTGTGGAAAATAGTTAGGCATCCAACACTGCTGTTTGTATTCAGTGACAGAAAAGCCAAGTGGCAAAGAAAAGCTGACCTTTTGTCTGGTTGAGGTACTGCTGCTTTATTTTTCACTCTTTTTATAGCATTATTTTGTAGAAAGAGACATTTTTAATCTTTGTTATTGTTTCTTAACCAAAGACTATTTTTAAAATTTGTTTCCTCCAGTAGGCTCAAAATGGTTGCAAATGTTCTGGAGAGGAAAAGTTTAAGGATAGCTTTTGTAGAAGAGCAAGTGTGACTACTTCCATCCATCAGGAAAGTGGGACAATCCAACACGCAGAAGAGTGCCAAGTGAAATAGAAGAGTTAAACAAAAAGTTTTCCAGTAGGAACAAAAATGTTTCCAGAAAGAAGAAGTGGAGCAGGGTATTCATCTTGGTCATCATGGCTAAACTAACACGAGCTTTACATTTTATGTGACAAGGATGAAATAAGTTACATTTCAGATCTTACTTGGTCACTGACTACTAAAAACTTCAAATTTACGTTAGCTGTTTGGAAGTACCTTCCAGGTGTTATGACTGTCCAGATGTGCAGTTTCATACTTGATGTATTCCCCTGAACTGAGACAAGTTAAAGCAAATTTCAAACACTGACAGGCCTGTCAAACGCGGAGCATATAACTTATTATATCAAAGTTACTTGAAGATGATGCAGTCTATCATAAATGGAGCTTACGCATGGTATCCATAGGAGTCTTGATATGATCAGAATTATATTTCTGTGAAAAAAATTGAGAAAGTTTTAACAGAGAATTTGAAAGGAAAAAATTTTGTGTATTATCACAAAACTCTGTGATTCCCATGTTACCGAACTCACTTGGTGTTAAGGTCTCTAGACAGATGGGCTGTTGCAAGCATAACAATTCTGTTAGAACCACGTGCACTCCTTGGATTCTTAAACCTGGAAATCCTTCCTGTAGGCAAGTGTATTCTTTGTGCCAGAGTACAAGACAAGTGTAAAAACAATGCCGACTTTTTCTGAAGCATATTATCTTCACAGATTCCAGGAATGGAACATTTGATAGCCTCAAGAATTTCTGGGGGTAGAAATGCAAATCAAAATAAACATCTGCACCTGGAGAAATAAATTCTTTATTGTACCTGGTTATTGTAGTTATCTTCTTTAATACGTGAACGATGAATATTACAGTCATAAAAACACCTCAGCAACATTCTTGCTTTTACAACTATTCATAAATCTTAGGGCATATTTAAATCCAATTTCTACATCATAAATAATACGACACATACATTATTGAAAAGTAATCCTTTTATAGTACGATGCTGTGTTTGACTGCTTACAGGTGTTGGGAGCACAGACTTGCTAGGACAGACCAAGAGACACTTACAGATGACCACATATTTATACACTGGCATGAAGAAGCAGAAGTGTGGGACTGGCTTTATTTTGGCACTCCTATTCCTACAGCAGTGAAGGAAGGCTTTGGCAATTGCCAGTGAATGGCATACAACAGGGGTAAAAACCCCATTTCCTCTCTGGCTCACAATCTGGGTAGGTTTGAAGAATAGAACATGATGCATAATTTCAAAGTGACATCTAACAATGTCACCAACTTCCATCTCTCTGCACAGAGCTCATGGAATATAAAGAATAAATCCATGATAACATGACATCTGGTTTCTGAAAGTTTCTATGCAGTTTAAGTTGTGACAAACCACATGAGGAAAAAGAAGTCTTTGGGTATTGGTATGCAAATGCATCCACATTTCAATGCTTGTCTTAAGATTTCAACATTCAGACCAAGAATTAGGGAACAAAAAACTTCCAAGAGATTGCAACATATCTAAGAACAACCTGGATGTACTAGAGCTGAATTTGTCTTAAAAATCTCTCTAAAGTTAAAATTATTCACTGGAGGAAAACATAAAAAGAGTGATTGCATTTCATTCGCAGGAAAATATGTAGCAGGGATATACAGACAGAATATTTGGTATTCACCCACTATTTCTGTTACTGGATTTCGATGTTGCTTCCAAAGATAGTGGTAGACACATCTGATTCTTCAGAGGTACAGCTCAAAAAAGACAAGATACTATTCAAATAAGATCAAGATTTTGTCAGTTGAGATAAAAGATTAAGTACATTCCTTAAATTGGGAATCATGTTACATTCTGAAATAATCTAAAAGATTTCTATAAGACCATAAAAATGTTTTGGACTGAACATATTTTACCAGTACTTAATCTGTTCTGTGACATATTTTGCAATTCCTGCATTTTTCAGGAGTCAAAATTTTGCATTTTCTCATGTTCATGCTGAGTAAGAGACGATTGGAAGTTAAACTAAAAGCAGAATTCCCACTGACGTCAGTGGGAATGGGACTTCTCATTGCTTGCATTCATGGTGTGAGTCATACTAGCATAACTGTCAGATGATCACATTTCCTTTAGTCTTCTCTTCTTAATTTACCAAATTATTAGGATGAAAGGGTTATAGGATAATTCAGTCAGGAAAGGACCTTGGAAGGTCTCTAGTGCCTTCTACTTAAAGCAGCTTCAGCTCTTAGGTCAGACCAGTTTTCTCAGGGTTTTAATGAACTGAGTTTTGAAAATTTCTGACAGAGTAGACTAGGCAAACTCTCTGGGGAATGCCTCTCAGCAAAAGAGTATGGGTAGAGGAAAGAAGTTGGGGGTTTTTGTTCTGTTTCTCACTGCCCAAAACCATTTTAACTGGCAATAAATTATCTTTCTTTTTTTTTTCCCCCAGGTAATGTCTGGTTTTTCTTTGAAGGTAACTGGTAAGCAATCTTCCTGTCTTGATCTTGACCAGACAAGCTTTTTCATCCTATTTACTGCCACTGTTATGTTGTAGGAGAAGGAGTGAGTGAGTGGCTGGGTGGGTGGCTAGCTGGCTGCAGGCCAAGGCTAACCCACCACAGCAATACAGACCCTTCTGATACTTCATTTGTCACCTACCATCACATTGAGTGTGACCCATTAACCACCACCCTCAGAAGCAGATCATCCAACCAGGATTTTATCTATCCTAATAAGCATATAACATCCTAATGTGCTAATTAATTCTATTCTTAAAACTTCTTTACCAATGCCTATTTGTGTTTTATGGTTTTTTTTTCAAATTGATAGTGGACTTTATACATTTTGCATAATATCTAGTAGTTCACAAGCATCATCTGCTGCCTGAAACAGAGTAGAGATTCATAGAATTATGAAAAATTGTCTGGATTATAGGTAAGGATTGAGCCAGAGACCTATCAAGCCAGAAAAAATGCTCAGCTCTTATGTGGAAGACATTACTCTCTTTATGGATTAAATGCAGGTAAGGATACACTTTGGGCCTTACAACAGTCCATCAGTGCTTTACATGGGCGCATCCAAATAGATATTTCGTGAAATTTCAACACAGACCAACATTAATTGCAGTACTTAAGTCAAGAGTTTCCTGACAAATACAACATTTTACTTTAAGAGTCTTCCAAACTCCAATCTGCTTTAGATTTTATAGTGCTGAAATTTGATATTAAATTCTTGCTGCAAATAAGTGGTGAGTTCAGGAAATGGTCTGAATTGTCAGAAGTTAAGGGCATGAGTAGCAGTGTTTCTTGACATGCATATTTCACAGGGCATGCGTGTGTTAACTCTGGGAGATTACAGGTAGGAAGGCAGCCAAGAGGGCTACAGCCTCAAAATGAAATAGCAGTGTCGGCATTGCTGTGCTTGACGTCAGGAGGTCTGGAAAATAATTCAAATCTAGAAATTGATATCTAGGCCCAGGGAAAGTCAGCCTATGCCTTGTCTGTGGCTCCTGGGCTTCTGTTTATGCCCCCTGTGCATGCATGCGTCATGTTGAGCCAAAACCTGTGCACAAGCATTTTTCCCGGCTGAGCAGACGAGAAGGGAAGTGCAATGTATATCAGCATCTTCTGGGTTTGAATAGCCAAGAGACTGACACAGCAGTACCAGTGACACCTCTCAGTAGGATTCACGTGTGTAAGTGAAAGTGCGTAAATGTGTAAGTATCCTATGGCATTCTGTTCCCTCTAAAAGCTTAGCAGCACTATTAACTGTCCAGGTGAAAAGCATTTGGTTTGCAACACACAGGCTTGGGAAGGTGAAGTGAAATTTAAAGCAAGAGAAGTGTACATATAAATGATAGGGAAGAGAAGCATTGTCATTGCTGCATTTCACTAATCATTTCACTTTCAGTATTACTGATGGTGGTACTGAGGAGGAACTCATTCTCCATTCTGGAGAAAACTCTAGTGTCTGTTTCTTGATCTGCCTTCTCTCTTGTTTTTTGATTTTTATTTTTTTTTTACAGGTTTATTGCTGTTTTCTAGGTGTTTATATTGAGTGAACAACAGTACTGAGGAATTAATTGACCTGCTTACTGGAGACTGAGACCCCCTCCACCCATCATGCCATCCAAGCCTAAGTTTGCTTCCCATTTGCTCACTTTGTCTCAGCATCAATGCACAGGAGCTTTTATTATCACCTGTGGTGGAATGGGAGCATCTGAAACATTCTGGTGGAAATTATCTATACCAGAAAATGATAGCACATAAATATGCTTCCAGCCCTCACTAGAACCATAGGTGCTAAAGTTAAAAAGTATAAAGCTATCAAACATATATGGTGAACGTATTTTGCAACTAATGTAAAATTGTCTAAGAAACCATGAAGCATGTCAAAGTTCCAGGGAGCAGTTCCAAAAAACACAAATTTCTTGTTTGTCTCAGCAAGGGCCCTTGATCATAGTTCAGATGCTGCTATTGTGAACTTCATCATTCCACAACAAACAAAAGAGAAGGCCAAAAGTTACACCATTTTCTGTAAGTCAAGTCTTGTATTGTTGGCACTGCTAAGTCAGTGTCATTTATTCCACTTTCTCATGTTGTTGAGGAGGTCAGTAGGACCTAGGAAGTTTTCATACCCACCTCAAGGACTCCAGATGAACTCATAAAAGCATGTCATGGACACAAAGACTATTTTGTAGAAAACACCTTGTTTTAATGTTTGGATAGATGAAGTAACCAAGGTGTCCCCATTTTTTTTCATTACAAGCATCTAAAACATAGTGATATTCCTGATGAAAGTTTGCAATTAATATTAATATATACCTCTGTCACGTTCCCTTACAATGAGGAAGATACTTATTCTGAAATCTTTGCAAATCTTTTTTCTGTTTTTAACGCTGTGTGTTAAAACACCACAGAGATATTCACTAATTCAATTTTTTAAAATTATATTAAATTGAATTTGTCATAACAGATTCTCAACTGATAAAGGTTCATTAAGAAATATTTAACTATAACACAGATTTATTATTCATAAATAAGAAAAATATAGTAATAAGAAATATAATAATAAAATAATAAGAAAGTTAATTTCTATAAATATATCTTGAGTTGTTATATCAAGTTATTTTAATTGTTCTCTACTTTTGTGATTTTTCATAAGCATTCATTCTTTGGATAATGAGTATTTCTTGGCTTATGTCTCCATACTTAGGATTATATTTTTGAGGTTTTCCTCAAGAGCAAGGATCTCCTAAAATCATCAATTTTTAATTTTAATTGTTATACATTTTTCTAAATTTGATGTTTATTTTCTGTAAAAAAATAAACAGTTTAGGATGAAAAAAAACACCAAAACTGGGAAAACCAGGTAAAGTTAAAAGCTTTATGCAAGTGCCTCTGCTTATTTAGAATAAATGAAGAGAAAGATTTAAGTTCTGTTATGGAACCTGGCAGATGCAACATTGACCCTGTCAACTCAAACACAACACACCAGGGAAAATACAGCTATATATGAGACATGTAAGCGTGAAAGCAATGTTATGATATTTTTCCATCAGCAGTTTCCTAGCATAAATAGTCTAAAAACATATCTCATATCTGAAGTTCACTGACTAAACTCAGGTTTCCTCTGTAGATTTCTACAATCAAAGGAGAGAGACAGGCACCTTGGGAGGTTATCTCTCTGAGGAAAAGATAAATCGCCCTTTGGCAGCATCTGTCTACTAGTTCTTTACTAGATTTTGTTCAGTGAAAGAACTTTGAAGAGAAAAAATATGGACTTGAAAATATCCTACAGTGCTGGGAAAACTATGTAACAACATTTTTTCAGGTGCTTTAAAAGTGTCAGGCTTGTCTAGACATTCAAAGAGCAAGAAATTTCTCCCTCTTCAAGATAGTTATTGACGTATTGGCTGTAGTGTTTATCTGCTGTCTGTGAGTTCTGTCAGTTCTCTCTTGGAAAGCAGTCTAGGCTCAGGCACATAAAGTTGCATTTAAAGCAGTGATTTTGAGGGCAGACTGTCCCTTGGACTGTTGTTACTGAAACAGTTGTCTGCATTCCAGTTGTCATAGCAGTGACAGTCCGGAAAAGTCTCCAGAGACTTTTTGAACCCAAGTTCACAATTTGCATTCCTGGCCAAACTATATGCCACCTTAATATTCAGAGAACACTATCCAGAGGCATAAGTAGTTTAGAACAGGTCTAAATTTCCTTGGTGTTAAGGTCCTGGCTGCAACCACTGTTAGACAAGTGCAAAGCTGGCTAAAATGCACCTTTTCCCCGTGCTTTTCTTTGTCTCATATTCCGTCTAAATATCTAGTTAGTTCTTGAGGCTGCAATTTAATTTTCTTTACAGCTAATCGTGGATGAGAACACACTATCCCTGAATTTTCTTAACGATTGTCAGTTCAGGAAATTCCAGAGCTGCAAGGCAAGGTCTGCAAAACGAAGATGCCTTTTGGCTTACCTTTCTGCTCCCTATTAATTTATCTGACTTCTTGAACAAGTGCAATTGCCAATAAAAAGCTTCATAAACTGTCTTTTGATTTATGTGAAGTTTTGACAGAATTTCTCTTGGAAAAATGCCTGTCATTTGACGTCAGACCTCTTAATACATTTGCTTTTCATCTAGCGGTTGGGTTAAGCAAGCTGCCATCCGCTGAAGCCTCTGCTTCCCTCCATCACATTTCTTGAATATTTGATTCCAATGATACAAGTTTGAGGGTTCCTTTCTCAAAGGAATGGCATTCACAGCAGGACATGGGAAAATTAATTTGAGGGTACAAACACAGTCTTTCCACATCGGCTTTTTTAACGGAATGATGAATATTTCTGGGAGCTTTTAAGAAACGATCTTTTGAACACTGATATGGTTCTGTTGACTCCTTTTCACTTCTAAAATCCTTCCAGTGTGGGCTTTTGTCAGAGACTATACATCTGCATTCTTTTTAAAAGAGGTGTTCATGGTCTCATTGGTAATTGGTAGCCATTTAACCGAAGACCCATAAAACACGATGGAGGTGCTTACTGCTTTCCATTGATTCTATGGGGAGCTAGGTGCCTACATGTTGCCCTTAGAACTGCAATCATACTTGAGGCCATGTCAATCCCTCCCTTGCATCTCGGTTACATGTGTCTCAGGTGGTCCAACTTCCCTGTGCTAAAAGAATTGCTCTGTATGCAGACATTGTACATATAACGGTTATATATATTTTCATTATATACTTAAAAGGCCAAACTCAAAATAACTCACATGGGAAATGCAGAGAGGTGTAATATGCTGGAGTATATGTTGACATCCTTTCTGAAGACACAGATGGATTCTCAGTTGAAATTAGTTACTCCTACAAAACTAAATGAAGCCTGTCTGATTCAATACTACCATCATGTTTGTAAAGTTTCATGTATATTGACAGATTTTTAGCAAAAATTCCAATAATCATTTCAGCATTACATTGCATTTCATCACTGTGCTACATTGCCTTGTAAAGGCTTGTGCCCCTGTCTTCTTTGAAAGTCTGTTTTTCTCGCCTAATCTTCATCTTGCTTAAAGTAACATGGAGATCATGTGACCCCAGATACACTATAAAAGGCACAGCCTCTTTGATATGATAAGAGTGAGAAGTGACTAATCTGGAATTACAGTGCCACTGTGGCCAAATCACCACAAGAGAGAACTAAAGAAATGAAGAGAGATCAGGGTTTATCACTTCCAGTCTCCTCCTCTGAGGTCGTGTCAAACATGGCCAGGTCAATCATGACACGTTCACTCTGAAAAATGTCTGCTGAAGAAAATTTCACTTTTTCTCTGATCCACTTACTTGCCTGTGCACTGAGTCTGCAGATAAACATGTTCAGACTAACTAGACCATCTACACTGTACAAAGTACAGCTCTTTCTGCACTATGGTTATCACCACCACACTAACAAGGAAACTTTCCATTCCTGAGTGACAGAAGGCTAGTTAATGTAAACTGACATCCACCTACATATATAACTATAATATATGCCTGGTTTCAACAAATTAAAATGTGATCTTACTCCAAAACAGGGAAAATACATAAGACTAGCATATATGAGACAGTAAAATTAGTAATTTGCTATCCTCAGAGATCGTAAGACCTAGGTTGTAAAATTATTTTCATTTTTAGAGACTGAGACTTCAGAAGAGATACAGATATTTGAAAAGAGTGCAGAGAAGATCCAGAAAAGAAAAGATACATTTTTGTTTATACATATTGAAATCTCATGAATAAGCATACACATCAGAGTGTGGGCCAGCCATTGAAAAAGAGCTCCCCTGAATAGCTAGAAGATACTTCAGATTTCTAAGACCTTCTAGAAAAACTTAGTCTAATACTGTTTCCTAGATTCCCTCCAAATTTTGCTGTGACCACAGCTTATGCCAGGGAAATCCCTTGTGTGAATTTGTTCATGGGCAAAAATGCCCCCTTATTTGTTTCTAGGAGCCCGTCATTTTTCAGATGATCTCTTTAGTATTATAGAACTGAGGAGCTGTTGTCAGGTATCTATCACCTTTAAAAAGTGAAATAATCCTTACAAAGTGAAAAAGCTTTAAAAAGGCAAGTAAGTTTTAACTATATATGATTTCTCACATTAGTGCTTCTGTTTATTTAACTTTACTGAAGGGTATTTTGTGTAACTTTTTTCACAAATATTATTTTTGAAAGGTCTCAGTATTTTAGTTCTAACAATCTAAACAATGAGCACAACTGGGAGCGTGCTTCCTTATTTGCATTTGTTACTGGTAAATGGAGAGAAGAAACCCTGCAGAGTTAGCAAGTTCTTGGGAAGCTGCAGTTGAGCACAACCCATTAAAAGGAAAATGTGGGTCTTTTTGATGTTTTGGCACTGTTTCCTGAATATAGGAAAAACCAGCACAGGCTGCAGTAGATGCGTGAGCTATAATTTGTGGTGCTGTTAACATGAAGAATTATGCAAGCAGACTTTCAGCCAGTTATCAAGCCCTTTGCAGGTTAAAAATACCTCTATGCTTTTTTGCTACATGTCACGTGTTCATAAAGTATTTAGGTCTTTTGCCACTCTTTCATTGACAAGATAATTCATGAGTCTGAGTCTCAGCCTATTCTTTTGAGAAATGCCTAGTTTGTGCTTCTAGATCATGTTCACTAGAGCGATTGCAGGGATTTGTTTGTTTCCTTTGTGTTGACATGTCAATACAACTAGGTGACATTCAGCTGTGCTTTAAAAGCCCATGGTTGCTGAAGGAATAAAGCACCAGCCATCACGATGTCATTACCTGTTGTAAGGCTGCATGGTAAGTGAAGACAACAGTCAGTTAAACCCACATCAAATTTTTAGTAGGCATAAAGTAATACAATCTAAGATATATATTTGTGCCAGTGGTAGAAATCTAAACTGACCCTCGAATTTGGTGTAAATATAGGAGCTTCAGATTTTACAGTTTATTTTATCATGTAATGCCTGTCTTTAAATTCCAGGAATAGGTTACTTAGCATGCTGAGAGATACATTAGAGTAATTTTAAACTGTAGAACTATTCTCAACTCTCTTTATGAAAAGTTTTGAAAGCAATATAGAAAATCAGTACCTCCTTCACTGCTGTTTGCTTCTCATACTCTCACAACCCCTCACAAACTCGTGATTTTGAGTGTCTGGCTCCTTCTCTGTACAATGGTCCTTTGGCATGTGGGCAGCCTGATTTCTCCATATGCACACTTTCAAAGTCCAAATATGGCACAGGAAAATGTGTTCTAGGCTCGTTTGATTGCAGTGCCCAAGCCACTATCAGATGACAGTGTCAGTGTTAAAACTGATACCATCAACTTGTGCTCGAGTTGAGAAAGGACGGTCCTGGAGACGGAGAGGTCACTGCCTTCCTTTAAAGATCGAGGAAGTACGGATTCATCTTCCTTCTTAAAGTCCTGTTTTGACAAGCTTTTCTGAAGGGCAACCCCTGCTCTGGCATGCTTTGTGGGAGCTCTGAGGGAGTGTGAGGAACAACGACCGTAAGGAGAGGAGGCAGGTCTGCAAATCCCATTAGCCTGGCCAGCAAGATGGTTCCAAGTGAGCCAGAGGCCAGCGTATATGTGGACCAAGAGTAGGAGATTAACCACAGGCAGTGCTTCCACTCTGCCTCTGCTTTATGTGGAAAATATCACAGCTGATTTTCTGAAGGAGGGGAAAAAAAGAATAGATAGGGTAGACGAAAGGTTTTTAAATTCTCAGCTATAAAATCATGAAATTTGAAACATTAACTAATGATAATTTCCTGCTTTCTCATGTCCATATAATTGCCATGAACAAAATATCCATATAGAAACAACTTTGCAGTTAAAGTGGAGGGACAACATCAAACTGGCCACACTTTCTGTGTAAATTCATGAGTTCTGGGACTGTCTGACATGTTTTTGCTCTGCAGACAACGTGTGCGAGCATGGTCCATTACTCTTAGGGTGTTTGTTCCTTTTCTGAGGGGAAAACAAGTAAAGTAACAGGATTTTCTTTTTCCAGTCCTTCAGTCTTATAGGCTGTATAGCAAAGAGGAAGGCAGAGCTGGCACCTATTCCAGCCAGGAGATTAAAATCAAGACATGGTCCTTGTTCAGGCCAAGGGCCCATTGCAGTGCGCTTCTGGAGAAGTGATGTCAGCACAAGATGTAAACAAACAGCAAACCAGAGTGTCTCTTACCATGAGGCATCACCTGCTTCTGCTCTCAGAAGAACCACAAAAGAGAGATGTGGTTAAAGTAACTCCTCGCTGACTGGGCAGTTCGCTGCCGAGCTGGAGCTAGGAGCCTGGGGCCACTGTGGATTACTCAACACATCTGGATAAAGAAGCTGACACAAAGCAGTGGAGCTGTTGAAGCTGAACAGCTTGAACACTGAGGCGGTGGTGGACTAATGACAGGCAGCAGGCACGCCTGAACCTGCTATGTCAAGGGCAGGATTTACTGACAGAGATAAGACCTCAGCCACCAGCTTTTCTGACATAAGATTCTCCCAAATTTCCTGGGTTTTCTGGAGTGGTGATACCCATCTGCACCTTCACAAGAGCATAACAAATGCCTGACAGGGACAAAGCAGTGGCCCAGTGAGGGAACGACTCTATCTGTAGCAGCAGGGGAGTACGCAAGCTTGGCTGCAGTCTCCGGTGCATCCCCTGGCAGCCCCAGCCTCCACTGTCACTGGGTTAGGAATGACAGTGATACAGAATCAGGCACCTCCCTGGGTGTAAGGATGGGCTGAGGCCAGACACCAGAAGAGCTGGACACAGCTTTGAAGGTGTCCGTGCACAATGATTTTATCTGATTGCAGATTAGTTTTTCTGTTGCTGTAGGTTTATTTTTGTGGGTTTTTTTCTGGTTTTCTTCTCAATGGTCCTCTTCATACGACCAGCTCTTTACTGGCTCTTTTCTTGTCTGCTTTTGCACTTAGAACTGACGTTTATAGATAATTGCCAATGATAACTCCAAGATCTCTTTCCTGCATTGCAACTGCGGGTTATGAGCTCAGTGTCACCTAAGTATAATTTAGGTTATCTTCTCTAGGTGCGATCTGAAGCAGGTAACAGATTCTTTGGACATGAACACAGATAAAGCCATTTTATGGTTCATAGACTACTTTCAGCTTAAATGAGAAAGTAATGTACGACCTTCTTCCTCATTCTTTCTTCATCCTTTCAGGTCCATACAAGCAGGTGTATTTTATTCACACATCTGACTACTGTAAAGAGGTATGGTAAAGAAATCTGAGCCAATGTTAAATTTTGTATGGTACTGTGGCAAGTAAGGAGATGCAAAATTTCCCAGAAAATAAATCAAAAAATTAACAGTAATTAGATTTATCTGGGTTCTTCTGCACTAAGGACACTTAAATATAGTCAGCTGGATGTAGGTGATATTGTAATAAAGAGTAAAAACACAGTAAATGGAGAGGCTGAGCAAAACCAAGGTGGGAACTGAAGACTGAAGAACAACAAAGTGAGTTACAGGAATCACCCTGCCCTGTGGCCGCAGGTCTGACAGTCATGACAGGTCATGAAGAAGAAGCTATTCCTTGCTCGTGCAACACAAATTGCTTTGTTACTCTGTTTTATTTCCTGTGACAACAAATCAAGGTACTACATGTGGCTGGAAAGTTCAGAGGTCTATGTAAAATCGGTGGTACAACACACTGTCCTTCAAGGCATCTCCCGTATATGACGTGTTTCAATCAAGGAAAAGTTGTAGATAAGATAAAGCCTAATTAAGCAAGTAATAAATTAATGCACGCTAAAGTCTTCTTTCTACTATTTTGGTGGTGCCAATAGACCTCCACAGGCGCTGAGGAGATTCTGACTTTTAGGGAAGTCCTTGAATAGTTAAACATACCTTTCCTGTCTCAACAGCAGACACTAAGAACAAATTCTACTGGAGTCGGTCTCATAGAGTCCCTCTGCTCTTCCCAGTCAGGCACCTTTCAGGAAACAGGCTGGAACAAGGAACCAGGCAGTGATCTTCGGCAGGGACCTTCAGGCGCTGCTGCCCCTGCATGTTTTGTGCTCAGAGTGCCAGACCTTGTGCCATTCGTTTTTCCCCCTTGTTCATCTTCAGCACAACCTTGTCTTACAATCTAAACTACAAAATCAAAAGCAAATTAACTAACACACTGAAATTTGATGTTTGAAGCTGAACTGCTCGCAAGTTCTGTCCATGAGCAATACTTTTATCTTACGGTTTTTTAGTTTTGTTTTTCAGAAGGTTAGCTTTTTGGGGTAGAAACTGTTATCTCCACTTGTCTAGTACCTGAATGGGTCCTTTTCTTGGTTTGTCGTTAGTCATTTACATACTGAACATGAAAAATAGATTAAAAGGAAGAGGAGAAATGCTGTGGGCAAAAGGAGGTAGAGCCCTGCTCATACACAAAAATATTTCGGCGAAGCTACTGAAGGTGAAGGGTTCTGGAGCAGAGGCTCGCGCCGAGGGACCCTTTCTCCGGTGGCAAAACCGCAGCGGCGAGGCGGCAAAAAGCGCCGAGAGAGAGAGAGAGAGA
>Ga0065711_1000543_pt1 | contig 71610 bp, 40 predicted proteins | sample Hoacrofraction12_FD_59098 | JGI IMG/M metagenome (GOLD analysis project Ga0065711, IMG submission 59098) | Hoatzin crop microbial communities from Cojedes, Venezuela - Epithelial fraction 12 v2 (version 2) | ecosystem: Host-associated > Birds > Digestive system > Esophagus > Crop | place... | reverse complement strand
ATGGCCTCCAGGATAAGCTGCTCCATCACCTTTCCCGGGATGGAGGTGAGGCTGACCGGCCTGTAGTTCCCTGGGTCCTCCTTCTTGCCCTTTTTGAAGATTGGAGTGACATTGGCCTTTCTCCCGTCCTTGGGCACCTCTCCTGTCCTCCAGGACCTCTCAAAGATGATGGAGAGTGGCTCAGCAATGACATCCACCAGCTCCCTCAGCACTCAGCTGAGGGAAACACATGATTTATGGAGAAAAGATGAAGGAATAATTCATTTAGGCTAGAAAAAGGATTCCACTGTAAATAATACTCAGAACAATATTAAATGCTGAAATTCACAGACTTGCTGGCTTGGGGTGGCTATATTCACTGCATACTGCCAGCGCTCCTGGCAGTCCCATGGAGAATGCTCCCAATAAGCCAGGTGTGAATGAATTTTGAGATGTGGGATTCACTAACTGAGGGCAAAGCATTGTACCTCTCTTTAGAAAGAGGAGAAAGACCACCTGTGGAATGATAGGGCAGTCAGCCAAAGTTTGACACCCTGAAAAATATTGAGCCAACCTGTTTGCGACTCTCAGAGGATAACAAGGGGAAGGGAAACAGCTAATGTGCATTTGTGAAGAGCAAATTATGTCAAACCAACCAAATGTCCTTCTCTGGCAGGGTCATGGGGCTGGTCCGTAGGGTTATGCTGTAAATATGGCCTATCTTGGCTTCAATAAGATTTTCAGTAGCATGAGGCTGGAGAGACCTGAGCAGCACTTTCACAGACAAAACTGGAATTCAAAGCAGTCCTGATGAAATAAAATAAGACTGATCTGAAATCAGCAGGGTGAAACTCGTTGGGACAGATGCGGAGGGCGGCATTCAGGAAGGAAAACTCGGGTGCCCAGAAGGACAAGCTGGCGAGGTGGACTGGGCTGCTGCACAAACCAGTCTGGGGTTCAGAGCAAAGCAGGGAGCAAGCATGAATCAACAATGTGATACTGTTGGAAAAAAGGCAAATGTCATTCTGGGACATCCCAGCAAGCACTGTAAACAATTATACTGCTCTGCTCTGCACTGAGGAGCCCTGAGCAGTAGCCCTGAGCCCAGACTTTGGCACCAGGCTCTGCAGAAGATGCAGCCGTATGGGAGCATATAGGAAAGAGGAGCGGGAGGAGCTGCAAGGGGCTGAAACACATGATTTATGGGGAAAAGATGAAGGAATAATTCATTTAGGCTAGAAAAAGGATTCCACTGTAAATAATACTCAGAACAATATTAAATGCTGAAATTCACAGACTTGCTGGCATGGGGTGGCTATGCTGGGGAGACTTCAGGCACAGAAGTGGGAAGCTGGTCCAAAATGCTTGAGAATGAGCAGGCTGCCAGGGGCAATGCAGATACATGTGGGATTCCTTCAGAGCAGGAAATAGTCCCGCTGACCTCCTGGGCCACCCATCCCACCCTCCCTGTGTATGGTTTCACAGTCCCACCCTCTTCTTGACCAAGACTCAAACCCACCAGAGCTAACAGCTTCCATGAAACCCCTGTTCTGAGCTGACAACGCTGGTGAAAGGAGCAAACGGACCAAGTCCCGTACTTCCTTAGGCAATGCTGAGCCTGTGAGGGTGCTGTGATGGGCTTTGGGCACTCAGGGTGGGATGGACAGGACCCAGCTGTCAGTCTGTCTACCACACGGCACCTCAGGGGGGCTGGGCTGATGTGGAACAAGCATACTCTCTTGCAAAAATACACTACAACAGCAAATCATTTCTGGCTGTGGAGCAAAGGACATCTGCAAATGGGTTAGCTCCATAAAAAGAGCGAATCGGTCAGCTAAGAAAGACTGAGCAGGGGGTTAATTGCTGATGTTCAAGACTCTTGAACAGACGCCAGGCTAGAGGGTGAGAACAGGGTACCTTCCCCCCAGCATCCCTGGTTGGGGTTGTCTCTGCCAAGTACCACTTGTTTAGGGGTGGGAGGGTGAGGGGGAGACATGTGTCTCTCACAGTTGCCAAAATCATGCTTGCTTGGCCTTGGAAAACCAAAATCCTGCTTGCTTTCCCTGTGCTTCACATGACATGCCTCTCTGCCTGGATCTTTTTTGAAAACTTGCAAAGTGAACATGAGGTTTGTTTACTTTGCTGCTCATGATAAAAAGTGCACGGTATCACAGTTTGGGTGGGGGCCACGCTGTACAGACCAACATTTCCAGTGGTTTCCTTACTCACACACTGCACTTTGGATGCTTTAATACTGTCCTTCAGTCTTTCCTCACCTGTACATTACTTTTGCTTATTCTTCTCATGGAAGAAGCTTTTTGATAAAGAATTCACGACTGCAGCCACCTTGAGCAGTGAGAAGCCCTAGCCCATGGAGATCTCCAACATAGCCATTGCACCACCACAGGAAGCCCAGCAGGGCTGTGTGGACCATCAAAATCCTGGTGACAGGCTCAGGTCCTCACTTTGAACAACAGTACCCATGGGGGAAAAAAAAAACAATCTTCACATGTCACATCATCAGGCATAGTCTTCCTCAGCCAGAGTGAAAACTGGAACACGACATGCCAAAATTGTACCTTGAGCAATTTTCTACTGTGGTCTGTTACTATGAAACAGCAAAAGCTTACCCTAGTAGCAATTGCCTCTCTGTCAGTGGTACCCTCTGCATCTGTTTTCTGAACTTTCTTCTTGACTCCTAGCCAGAAGGCCACTGCAGCTGGTTCTACCACTAATGTGCCAGCCACATGGGGTTGCTAGCATTTCAGTAGGGCCTGCAGGCAGCAACACAATACAAATAAATAAGAGAAACTGAGCTCCTGCAGGGTCTTAGGCTTCTCTGGAACTGAAAAGAAATTATTTCTTTTTTTTTTTAATTGGTTTCATGATTTTTCACCAACCTGCAGTTTCCAGGACCATTTTCCAAGTAGCTGTCCTCTTTAGTCCAGAATTAGATCATGTCAGAGAGTTACACTGCCCTCTGACACTGGTCCAACCTGAGGCAGGTGTGAATCTTCCCCACCTCTGCAGCACAGCTCATATCAGAACACTCAGGACTTTCCATGACCCCCCCACAACCAAGCAGTATTTCTGCAGAACCATGATCTTACCCAGGGTAAAAACATCTTTTCCATCAATGGCCATGATTTAATGCAAATCTGCTGCATTTCTGAAGTTGCGCAAAGCATCGTATTTTACCCATAGCTCTTCCTTCTGGGACTGTGCTCCCTTTGGGTTCCCTTAGAGGGTTCCCATTCCTACGTGGAGAAGAGCAGAAAGAAGTCATTTCCTCAGTGAACTGAAAGATGCTCCCCACTGCCCTCACTTCCATCACTTTTTCCTCGTAGAGAACAAGCATGGTATACTACCAGAATTTCTGAGAATGGAAGAGAAGCATGTGATAGCGCTTTTAATGTCTGTTCCTTTTCCATGCCCTCCTCTGTGTTTGTTTCCTGGGGCTGTACACAATCTCCAGCCAAGAAAAGATTTTGAGTAACTCTCTGAAAATCCTCCTTCGCTGTGTCCAGGAAACTAGTCCTGTGGGACAATATCAAGAAACAAAAAGCACTGTAGGCTTCCTAGACAAAGTAATACTCTCCATCTTGAGCACATGTATCCATGGATGGCAGAGATCAAAAGAACACAAGACAAGCATCTCAGTTATTCTAATCAACACAAATGCTGACTCTCACAAAGTCCTTATCTCCATTGATTGAGGTGCAACGTGGAACTTGCCGGGGGTCAGGAGTCTGTACAGCTGCTTTGACAGTCCTGGCAACACCACTGTGTTCATGTTCTGGGTTACGAAACACTACAGTTGCTCCAGGCTTCATGAGCTTGCTTTGTTGCTGCGTTACAACCATTGGACTTCACAGCACGCTATACAGAGGAAACACACTGGGGCCCAGTATTCAGCAGCTGAGGATCTCACCCCGTGATGTGCATTAATATGCCAGAAAGAAATATGAAGTTGACAGATCTATTCATTCCCCATTATGTGAGTCTTCTGTTCCTGTATTGGCTTTCAAATGCAAGGCTGGCACAGCTAGGAAAGCGCTGGCTCTTCGACAACCATATACACTGCAAATTAAAAAAAAATGGAAATGCTGCTAAGGTCAACACATTTTACCACAGGTCTTTTTGAGCAAATAACTTAGAACATGTGATGCACATAAAACGTTATTATGTCAAATAACATGCATTATGCATTTTCAATAGCTTTCTGAATAACCTCAATCTTGGATGGTGAAAGTCTGTTGCATAATGTATTTTAGGTAAGAGCCCATTGAGAGATGGAAGATTTCCCACCATTAAAAATGCAAATTGATTACAACTTTCAAGAACTTGTTCACCTGGGGTCTACAAACTTGTTAATGCCAGGCAGCCCTAGCAGATTCCACGATCCATGTAGCTGCATGGAAGATGGAGCTGACACTTCAGAGAAAAACCTTTCACCAAAGAGGTGGCAGAGACCGGTGTCGTCTTTCTTTTTTTTCAGTACAATATTACCAGAAAAGGATGAAAAACAAGCGGTCTGCTGGAAGACAGAGAGTTTGTGATAATTTCCTGACAGTCGCATGTCATTAGTGAATCACACTTACTACACAAATTAGAAGCAGGTAACACCGTAGTTTCTGGCTGGACAAATGTATGGTGTCTATGGCTATAGATTTTTCCTGGAAAATGCTGACACAGATCAACAAAAATAAGTTCTAATTTATGTCCATCATGGCATAGTTGGGCTGGTCAGACAAATAAGACCCTAAAAGACTCTGACAAAGTGAAAAAACAATTGAATGTTCATATATTTAAGGTGAAATGCTATGCTTTTTTGACTAAAACCAGGGTTCCAACTTCACTTAAATACTTGTAATGTTTGGTTTCAGGCACAATAAGCCATTTTACCCAGCCACAAATGATCTTTTTCACTCTTCTGTTCATCCAAAACACTTTGAATATTCTCATTTTGGGGCAACTTGAAAAAATTGTGTTTTAGTTCTTTCAGTACTGCCAACGAACTGAAAAAAAACCCCTTATTAGCCAAGCTCTGTTTGCAGGTCCCATGCTCTGTTTTAATCCTTCAAAGCCTCTCTGTGTTTTCTAGCAATTGTGGATGTTTCAGGCAGAGCATATGTGTACATTTATCAGTAAAATAAATTCTGGCACAAAGCTTTAGTAGGATGGGAAAAGCTTTTTGATTTATGAAACTGAAAGGCTGTTCTGCTTTGTTTTGCTTCTTCAGTACCTGACTGAAATGTGGGTAAGGCTAACTTAAAGAGGACTTAGGAAGAACATTTTATTTTAACCTAGCAATATAGTCGCTTTAGCTAAAGATGTACAAGAGGCTCAAAGTTTAAAGATGCGTTTCTGGTTTCTGTCTGAAATTTAAAAAAAATTTCAATTCTTTTCCCTGTTCTAGAAGTTATACTGATATTATGGATCTTTGATTTGTCATTGCTTACACCTGCCTGTGGAGCATCAGACGGTTTGAGTCCTTAATGGCTACTCCTATAAAGAAGTAGTCACTGAGTTATGCAGATGCTGACAGAAGCCAAAACCAAAACTGTCTGCCACCATAACAGGAGACACATTGAATTTATACTGGGATACCTCTGCAGCAGTGGAAAAATTCCAGCCCAGAGAAGAGCAAGCCATCTGACTGAGCATCTCTTCCCTTCCACCTTCCCCCCGGTCACTCTCTGGTTTTTGTAACGTCACCACCCTCCCAGCTGTGCCATGACTGTAGCATCTTTCAGGAAAGCAAAGCGCAGGTAATTTTGTCATTCGTCAGCCCCAGCAGCCACATGAGAACAGAGGCAGCACCAAAGCTTTGGGCCCCAGGAAGGTAATAAGCACCAGGCCAGCCCTTTGCTCCCCCAGGAGTTATGCACAGATTGGCTAAAGCTTGTTTTTGTGTCTATGGCTGAGTGAAAAATCAGTCCCTGTGTGGCCCGTCCTCCCCCCGTCCTCTGGCCGTGTCACACCACAGCTCTGCGGTGCAGCCCCTCTCTGTCACCCACACCAGAACTGGTGGTCCAAGGAGCAGCTAAGGAAGAGACCAACCCCGGTGCCGGGTGCTGTAAAACTTGGCCAAGCAGAAGAACACCCCTTATAAACCAGAGCAAGGCAGATGTTATAAGAAGAGGTTTGGAGGATGGTTTCTGCAAGAGGGGAAAGGTAAAAGAGAAATTAGATATGGTTATGTCTCACCTAAGCCTTGACCCCTCCAGAGCACGTACTTTTAGCAGGGTATTCTGTACGCAAAAATGGAAGGTGAAAGATAAGAAGTTTTAAAGTACTGGTGTGTGGCAGCATCTGCAAGGGGGCTCTCTGTACGGGATGTCCATCCCACCCGGGTAGCTCTGCTGGGAACGTAGATTCATTCACTCATCTCTTTCACTAACAGATAAAAAGGAGTGCTGAAAAACATAACGGTATCACCTTAATGGTGATTCTGACATGGAAAATACTTGATGTGTGTGTCAGGTATTCCCAAACAGCTCACATTCCCTGAAATAGCCAACAGAAATAAAGAAGCAGATTAAAAAGTGATGGCTGAACAAAAAAACCCACATATACCTTTTTTCCTTATCTTTTTACGAAGCTGCTTTCATAGAATTTATTTCCTCTAACACCCTGCAAACTCATGTTGGTACGGATACATGTTGTGGACAAGCATTTTCCTTTCTCTCCGTCATGATTTCAATGACTGTAAGGGAAGCAAGAGTGTATTTTCTTTAAATCCAGTTCTTCCTCCAGTTTGACTCCAAGGCTTACAGAGCTAAAATGTCTACATTTGTCTTCCACGTACTTCTGCCTTGGCAACATCACCATAGGATCCCCAGTGATGTATGGTTGTGGCTCTGAGTTTGCTGTATCTCAGACCCAAGATCTGATTTCAGCTGCAGTACATTCAATGGGAAATGTCTCAGATATTTTAGGTGCAAAATTTGTGTTACAACTGTGTGAGTTTTATCCTGGTTTTATAAAAGTCTGTAACACAGCTCTTGCTGTCTTCTGGAGGGTCAAGCTTTCACTCGCTGGGTTTTTTCTAATGAACACATGGACAATGTCACTCAGACAGGAATCTTTCTGTCCTTACTAACTCCCCTCCTAGGCAAAGTCCTACAAGCATCCTCAAAGTGCCACGCAGCTGCGCACAGAGAGGAAATTTATTTGCCATTTCTGCTGATGAGATATTAAATAGAATAGAATATAATTTATTTTACGGCCTCAGAATTGCACCGGCTGCTCAGGGGTGGCAGAAGGAAAAGCTGTATTGCCACCTAACTCAGCAAGCCTGGCTTTGAACTGACGCAGCAAGTACATAGTGATTTCTTGGAGCAGAACTGCACATTATCATTTAGCTGGATGAATGCATGAGACAGAAAAGTTGTTCTTGATTAAAAACAAATATCAAGCATGGCAAGAAAATGAGTAAGGATAAACAGATTAAGTGTGATATGTCTGAAGGCTTCCCACAGTATAAAAGCCATATGTGGGAGGCATGAGCCTAAAATTAAACTCCTAACAGTGTGACTTAAGGTTTTTGAAAGAGGCACCTGACACAATCAGAGGGGGAAAGTCTGAGTAATTGGCTCATCAAGGGAAATTTTCAACACTTTCCCATGATCTGCACCTTCTTTCTTCTGCTGCGGTCATCCAAGTAGGAAAACGCCATTCAGGAGCCAGACCAGACAAACTGCTGTACACACCCCTCCAGCCCCGCTCATCGGAAGGAGCCCCTGTGCAAAGCTGGAGCAGGGAAGCAGCCATGGGGAGCCCCAGCTAAGCCACAGCCTGTTCAACGCTAACCCAAACCCAGGCTGGAGCTGGTATGCACGACGAAGTCAAGCCAACCTACTAGCAGCCTCGCCTTCCTGTGCTCAGCCAGCTAAAGTCCCACACCACAAGCTCAGGTACGGGAGAAAGAGTCCGTTTTAGAAACAGGCAACAGCTTTTTTGAACAATCAGTCGCAGATTAATTGCAACAAGCAATTGCTCGGGACAGCAAACATTTAACATGGGGCCTTCCTCACAAACAATGAGCTACTGGTTGCTGTTTCTGTGGTCGTCATTGTGGGGCCTCAACACCCTCGCAAGAGGAAAGGCAGAGCAGCCTGTCTCTCAGCAATAGAAATCTTCTACTGATTTCACTCCGTCCACCAAATGGTTTTCATTTGAGGTTGCCACTTTTTGTTCGCTTGGTGATGCCGCAGCCTTGGCTTCCACAAAGAGCCTGCGCTTCTGACAGGAACACTGGCTGGCTTTCCCGCCGCCAGGCAGCTGGCGGGTCAGCAAGCACCCTCAGGGTCCGCGTCGTTGGCCACCATTTGCCTTGCAGCCGGCATTCCCGTATGCCCCGCCGGAGGCTCCCAGCCTGTCAGCGGGATGCAAGAGAGCCTACGGTTAGTGGGAACACAGCGTCTCCCGAGGCTTTACAACAAACCGCTTGCGCTGCCACTCAAACCACATTTTCCAGTAACTGCACAATCAGGTAATCATTCACCCAGACCAAACTGAATAGCTGCTTGTTGCTTTAGCTTGCAAGCCGCTCAGCTCTGCTGGTTGCTTCCCAATTTATAGACTCAAGCAACATCTTCTCTTTTCTTCACTGAGGAAGAAATAAACCAGATCCAGTCTGAGCACACTTGTTAGTGATGAAGAAATCCTGATGTTTCGGGCTCTCCCTGTAATGCTGAAAGCCTGATCTCTGCTGCCTGCCACCTCGCCTCACCGCTGAGGCCACTGCAGAGGGACACCCGCACAGCACCCCGGGGGCTTTTCCACCCCCCTTGGGCACCTGCAAGGAGTGACATTGCAGACGTCCCCGCTGCCACCCTTGCTCCTGCAGAGACCTGCTGTGACCAGAGACGGAACTCCTGCTCAAGTGGAGCATATGGGGCCTGCACATAACACTTTTTGCAAGACAAAGGTCTGAATTAACACCACTGAGAGAAAAATGGTGGGGAGACCAACCCTGAGGGACCACTATGGCTCCCAGGATATCAGCAAGGCTTGCCAGCCTTTTGTCATCGAACCCTTTACCAGTTTTACAGTTTTTCAATTTTTCTGTGGGGAGACTCTCAGGCAGGCTGCAGCGGACTTAGCCCATGCCTGGCTGTCATTGTGGTAGCCCCGGTGCCCAAGCTGTGGTGCTTGGAAGGATGCTGCAGAGCCATGGGAAACGCACACAGCGCCCTGGTCCACGCCCTGCAGCTGGACCAGCCGCCGCAGTCAGCTCCCATAAGCAAATGCAGTGAGTGGATTTGCTGTTTAAAGCTATCAGCCATCCCATGTCAAGCATGAAACTAATAAATGGTTGGGAAGGGGAGCTTTTCCTCTTCCTCTGTGGAGGAGCTGTCTTCATCCAACTCTGCACTGCTCCAAGATGAAATAATTTTGGCACCCTACATTTTAGCTATTTGAGATAGCAAACTCAAATTTCTTAGTCACCCAAAAGCAAAACTGTCTTTAGCTCTTTGCTGGTGTTATGGCTTCATTTTTGCTGTAACCTGTGCTCTGGGTGCAAGCATGTGGGTCAGCAAGACACATAGCTGCTCCTACATGAGGCAAGTTTCCTAAATGAGATGTTGTGGAAGGGCAAGAGGTGAAATTCAACTATTATCAGTAAAATTTCCGAGAGGGCCCACACAAATGTTCACAGGAGGATGTAATTATTACAAAGCATAACCAAGAAAGACGGACAGAAACGAGTGCTAGGTTTTGCATTGTTGCTCACAGGCGGCACTGTAAACAGGGCCTGAAACACCATGTGTACCCATGGTTCCTCCCAGGAGCTACAAGACAGTCCAACCTGAGGGTGCACCTGAAGGTTAGTAGCACAGCCAGGAGACTGTCTTCTCACCAGTGCCCCAAGAATCACTCTGCAAAGTAGTGCAGATGCACTTTTAAATACAAAGTTAACCCTGGATGACATTTTGTGCTTATCTTTTTTTTTTTTCCTTTAAACTAGGCAGGGCAAATCTCACCTTCAGAAGCACTCAGTAATTATACAGTAATTTGTGGGTATTTCTGACTGGACTAGATGTTGGGGAAAAAAAAAAACCCGCTAGTTCCATGCTACATCTGTGTAAAATGGCTGTGCTCAGCACCACCTGGAGCTGGATGCCTGTGGCTCTTTACAAGGGCATCCTTATAGGTTTTTAATTTGGGAGCACAATCATATGTTGGAGATATGCAGACAGGTCATCATGCAGGCAAGAGTTATTTCACACATCTCTCTTAATAATAGGCTCTTTACTGAGGCTGGCCACAGCACAGGGACTAAAGGAAAGATCTTCCGAAGATTTAACTGCTACTAGAAACCAGAAGCCCCCCCGTGCTCTAAAAGCCAAAGGGAGCACATCTTTTTTACCATTTATGTTGCACATAAAATCTTCCTGTACAGGTGAGTGTACCTTCCTTTATGCTACATCACAGATATAGCTGGGTAATAGATACAGTTACTAGAAACTCAATTCTTTAAGCTGCACTTCCTTAGGCAGATGGCAGAAACATGCTACCCAGCAAAGCATGCAACCAAAACATTGTAAATATCTATTATTCACTGTGACCTGCTCTAGGCCAAGAGAGTAAGAAATGTCTTTCAAAAGTTATCCAGGAAGTATGGTTGATTAATGAATGCATTCAAAATAATGAGCTCTCTTGGAAACACATTAAAAAGAAAAAAAGATTAAATTCATCAGATGATTGATTTTTGCTGAAAAATTATTAGCCCAGCTTTGTCAAGTAACAGTCTAACCAAAACAGACTGTATGATCTACTTTCCTTTAGCTGTCCTATTTTTGCATCTAGGTTTCTTAATTGTATAGAGCACTTCTCTTTGTTCAAGCTTAAAAGAATTCTTCTCCATCAAAAAAATTGGTTTTGAGTTGGCTAGTGTGAGGATGACTCATTTCCATCTACCTTACTTGTCTTAATCACAGTGGTCAGCCAAAATTTGGAATCCAGAATACTGTGTTGAATTAAGCAGACAATAAAGCCAGTTGATTTATTGATGGCATCTGTATATTTATCAAATTAGGCACAAAGAAAAAAAACAAACTATAAAGACGTGTTCTCCTGAAGACAGGAATAATCAATTTCAGGAAAGGAGTTCCTACCCTCGCCACCTTTCTGGCTGACAGCTGTTGCCAAAGCACATGGTCAGCAACGTGTTACTTTTCTGTCCTCATCATCTCCTTCCATGGTGGTCTCATGGTGGCCTCTCTCATTGTGGGTCAGTGGTCTTCCTGGACTTGTCGATGCCACAGGAAGACTTGCTCGGACTTGTGTGTCAAGCACCAAAGAGTTAACAAAATGGAGCAGTTCGACTTGTACAATGAGCTTTGCTTATCTTATCAGACAGAAGTAACGGGTGATGGCCCACTACTATCAACTAAGTCACACCTGGGGTGCAACGAAGGTGCACAACCAGGTGTTGCTTCAGTTAAAAAAAAAAGGCCCCCCATAAACATAAGTACCTACTAAGCTCCCCACCCCAAGGGCGTGCTGAACCACTGAGTCTCGCCTCTGATGACATAACACGCTATGCGAAAAGCCAAATAACACATAATAATTGACCTAGTCCCACCTCGCCAAGATCTACCAAAGATTTATCAGAAGTACAAAAACTGGCACTTGAAAACCCTCTGTTGGAGGACAAGCCAAATGAAAACCTTACCTGATGGATAGGCTGACGGGCCTGAACCTCTCTTCCCCCAAAAAAAGGGACACCGTTTTGGTAAGAGTCATGCGCCCGACTTTGTCTGATGTATCCCCAGGAACATATTGTTAACTAAAGCGCTAAACTATTAAGTTTAGATCCAGTTTTGCAGACAGTTCATTTATCAACAGCAATCCCGAATCTGTGATACCTGTCGCTTGAATAAATTACCTGTAGTTTCAACTTTGCGAAACTGTTGCAGTGAAAGTCCCTGGGAGGGCTCTGACAGGCAAACGTTGATTCTGTTAAGTGACTACATATCTAACCCCTTAGACATAAACCATTGACCAAGTCAGGGACTACCTGGGCTCCTCTCTGAGAAGGAGCTTAGAAAGCAAGAGGGTCCACTCTGAACCTCATTACTCAACATGAGGGCTTTCCCCCTTGCCGCTTACCAGACTGCTTGAAACCCTTTACACTCACAAACCTCAGTTCTCCCCAAAAAGCCCATCTATCCATAAAGTTCAAATTCTTGGGCTAGCTGTGGCTCCACTGGGTGTCATAACTGATATATCTGGTGTCTCCAAAAGAAATTGTATCACCCAAAACTGGCCTTCTGTTCTGCCAGAAAGTTGCCAGGATTATCTTTATGGAGATCTACAAAGTTACTTGTTTAAGATATCAACAATGGCAGTGGTATAGTCAGGTGTCAGCTCATGCGAATTGAATTTGCTCAAATTTACTTTAGCCATGTAAATATGCGCTGAACTGCATGTGTGTGTGTACACACCCCCACACACGAATGCACTGAACCAATATATATACATATTTATATGAACACACAGCACATATTTTCCCAGCGTTACACCCATATACACCAAACAGTTAGTTCATCACTTTTTTATTTGCTATTTTACCACCAGGCAGAAGCTTGTAGATATTGAAAATCTGCTGAACCCAGAAGAGAAGAAGATGATGGGTGCTGGGCAGATTAGGATGATCATAACTGGTGAGGAAACTGAAGGTTTGTGGGGTTGCTGCTGCCAACTCAGTGTGTTTGGCAGGACAGGGAGGAGAGAAGATGATACATAGATGTGCCCCATCACAGGAACATTAACAAAAGCTGAAAGAGAAAATTTTTCTTGCAACACCGCCTCTTATCAATACACTCTTAACCAAAACTGTCCTCTGGGGGAGGTCCTTCTGCTATTTCCCAGTCTGAGGTCTCCTGTTATGAGATAGCTATAAGATTTTATGACCAGCTAATGTAGTCCAGGATGGTAAATGCCCATATTCCTCACTTTCCCACCATTTCTTTTCTTTGTCCTAAGGAATCGGAGCATGGACAAATCCCATTGACGTAAATGCTGTGGGGTAACAAGAATGTTTGCCACCAGGCCATGCTCTGGAACGACAAGTATGCAAGAATTAGCATCTATAACTCTCCATAAACATTGGGGTTAATCTCCAGGGTTTACAAGACTCTTTAAATGTGTTTTAATAGGACACTATGCTCTACACAGGACCCATCCAACACTTCACATATCAGCAAAGTTTACAAGAAGGTAAACTTAGCTGGGGTAATAGTTCAGATGTACAGCCAGGGCTCTAATGAGAACGCCAAAGTCAAAGTAATAAATGGATTTGCAAGTATAATACCTTCCCAAATGGCTGAAGAGCATTCCAAGTCTGGCAGGACAGTTGGAAGGGAAAAGCTGCGAGAATTGCATTGCTCTCTGTCAGACTCTGAAATCCAAAGAAACGGATCAAATCACTGCACCTTCCGTGCAAAATGATGGGCTGGCTTAGACCTGCATTCTGCCCACCTCACCCAGCTCGGGCAGGACTCTGCTCCTTGGGCAGTCCTGCTGAGGGAACCAGCACTGCCCACAGAGTTTGGGGCTCCTGAAGATGAGTAACGGTGGTTAATTAAAACCAAATACTGTGTGGCCACTTACTATCGGAAAGGAAGACTGAGGCCCTGGACAAACCTGCTCTTCTCCACTGCAGAAAAAAGCTTCCTTCTGGCTTTCTAAAGCCAGGTGAGATGAATCCTGCCCTGGATTTATTTGAGCCTTGGATGTCTACTTGCTTTGGATAGACTCCACCTCTGCGGTCAGAGCAGGCCATCAGCCCCAAGTACAACTTGGTTTCATTTTGGAAAACTTTTTTTACAATGACTGGCCTCAGCCTTACCATTATCATCCAATAAACACATACAAAAGGCAGAATAAGCCTTTGCTAACAGATGACCAGTTTGTTTCAAGTTAACTTATTCTTTCTGTGCTTTTCACCCAAAACTGAATATCAACAAGAAAATAAAGCTGGGAATTTCAAAAAGTGACACATTTCCATTAAATCAATATGAAAACCAGCCAGACTATCCTAATAAACATAATGAATTAATTAGATGTTCAAATAAGAATGACCTCATGTTTCACTTCTTTATCCTCATCCTAATTATCACTGAACATTTACCCAACCTATACTCTCTTTCCATGCCTCTGTAAAGACCTGAGGGGAGTTTTTGGAGGGAGCCAGCCAATATCTTAGCTTCATTTTCTCTTGTCTTTATTTATCACTTGGCACAACCCCATCAAAGTAAGACTAGAATGGCAGCAAAAGGATGATTACTTCATTATAATAATGCAATCTGCACTGAGACATGCTGTCTCCTATGCTACATGAGAAACAGCTAGAAACTTTATTTCATAAGCAAAATTACCACCAGCCATTTTAAAATGCCAAAAGCAGCTATCATTAGATTGTGGTTCAGCTGGCTCTGCTCTCCAGTACAGGGGCTGCGGCGGGCTGGGAAGCATCCATCTTGGGAAGGAACCGATCTTCCTGAGGAGGAAGGAAGGTCCCGTGCTGGAGCAAAGGGGTGACAAGCAAGTGAAGATCCGACCATTCCCTTAGCACAAAATCAGAAAGTTCAGGAAAAAACTGTTTCTATCCCAGGAGAAGAAATTCTGCAACTGCTTGCATAGTGAATTGGGAACAATTTCTGCTCCTTTCAGAAGAAAAGCTTGACCTGGTCACTGTTGCTGAAATCTGGTGGGAAGATTCCCATGGCTGGAATGTTTAAATCAGTCTTTATTGTGTATTTCAGGAGGATCAGATGAGCAAATGCTAAGGAGGACTTGCAATGTTTGTGCAAAGGGTTTTGGCCTGCTTCCAAGTTTTTAGCAACTCGGGAACAAATGTTCTCATATTGTTACAGATTAGTATCCTCAGAAATGGTGTCTGAGATGGGTACAACCAGCATCAACACCCAAGCCGACACGGAAGAGTGAATTTAGTTTGCTGGATTAGGATGCGTAGGGACAAAAAAACCTACATTGTCATGGCTGCTGCAGCCTGTGTAGTTCGAGGGACCTCCTGTTGCATCTGCCAACACAGTTATGGCACGTCCAGCTATACAGAAGTCAGCACAACTTAAATTCATGCAGTGTCTAACATCTAGTGTGTAAAATCTGGTGTGTAACATTCTGTGTGCTTCTTTTGCTTCTTTACAGATTGCCAGCTGATCAGACAGTGCAATGTAGTGGCTGCATAGAAACAAGCCATCGTGGCTGGATCATGTTTGCTGGGATCATCATCATATAGCCCCAACCAGGACTGATTATTTGAAATGTCTGGCTCCAGAAAACTGAAAATTTCAAAGGAAGAATTTAAGGAGAGAAACGTGGATGACTGACAACTACTTAATGACATCAGATCAGTGACAAGTAAGATTAATGAATCCTGGTTTGTGAGGAATGTCTTTCACCACTACATGACTATTGGTGTCTGATAAGGCTTGAGCTTGGTCAAAGCTTTGCTTATTGCTGATTATTCATAAGGGCTCTCTCTGGGGTGGGTCCTCTGATGTCTAATAAGTTGAGAAACTATTCTAAAGACTTTCATCCAGAGAAGTCACAATGAAAAAAGAGTAAATTGATGGTAATTAATATGAATTACAGGATCTAAATTACAGCAGTACAGTAAGGCAAGGACAGAAGTAGAAATCTATGCTCAGCAGGATTTCTAAAAGCATGTTAGCTACAAATGGGATCATCACAAAGGTACCACATTGCTTCTACATAGACATGCTAACACTGCCAATAATAAACCCAAAGAAGTAAAAATATTGAGTAAATGTTTCCCACTTATATTAGGGAAAAGCCAGATAATGCATTTCATCTTATGTAAGAAAAACAACCCATTCTTTTATACCAATACTTTCTAAACTTAGAAATTTTTAATTGGCAGTTCCTGAATAATTTGCACCCAAGAGGCAAAGATGTTCACTGAACCCCTGCTGCTGATTTTGAATAAGTCTTGGAACACTAGAGAAGTTAGAGATGTGAAGGAAAGATAATGTTGTGCCAGCACTTACAGAGCATCACTAGGATGACATGAATAAATATAGACCTGTCAGCCTGACATCAATCTGAACAAAATAATAGGATGGTTATTTGGGGACTCTACAAAGAATTAAAGGGGAAAAAACAGAATTAAATTGAAATTATCAGAAGCCTATTAAAAACAGGCTCTATCCAAATAATTTTACAAAGTTGGAGCATGTGCAAGTTTAGTTGGTAAAGGTAATAGTGCTGATGTATATGATACTGTTGGACTACTTTACCAACTGATAGGTCCTCAAATAAAACTATCTTTGGGAAATCAGCCAGTCTCACGAGCTGGGTTCTTGGCCCTTCTCTCTTTAACTATCATTCCCTGCTGACGGAGTTGGCAAATAAGACAAAGACTGGGAGGGATCAGTGAATGGCAAAGATGTAACAGCTAACCTGGGAGACAAATCCGGTTTGCTCCGTAACTGTGACGCAGCACAAGTAAGGGACAGCAAAGGAGGCCAGACATACCAAGTGAGGAGATCAGTGATTTTGAAGAGATATCCAGATCCTGGTAGAAAGTCAGCCGAACATGAGCTCAGTCTCTAAAGAGGCCAAGACAGCCTTTGCTTGTGCAAAGCAGAGTCTATTAAGGAGCAAGGTATCCTCTGTGCTTCTCAAAGGTGTGATGGCTCCTACAATTGTTTTGGTGTTCAGAAAAAGGTCCTGAAAAAATCCTGAGAGGATTCAGAAAAAAAACAACCCACACTAATTTGATTTAAGGATAGGAAAGCATGCCTTATTCTGAGAGAGTCAAGAGCTCAGTTTCTGTGACAAGTCCAAAGGAAGGCTCAAGGATGACTTCGTACTAATGAGTTATGGCTGCACACAGCAGAGCTTTCACAAAGATGGAGTCCTTCACTTGTTGGAAAACATTTAACAAATCTCATGGTCTGATGCTGAAGTTCAATTAATTCTGACAGAAATAAGAGACTTTTTCAGAGGAGAGAATAATTAACTTCCAGAATTACTCACCAATACGGTCCTTGTTATTGATCAGTTTCTAATAAAACTTGGAGGATTCCCTGAAAAAAAAAAAGAAAAATTATGGTAAAACATTGAAATCAGGAAATTTCAAGCAGGAAGAAACCCAGGTTAGTCCCATCGATCATGTTACAATGAAGATCTGTCTAGAAGACCCTCAGGTCTATTCTAACCTTGAAATTCTATGGAAATCGATTGTGAGTGGTGGCACACATTTTCAGCAAGTCTTTCATACAGCAGACTGTGTCACCACTGAGACAACTAGGAAGACCTTTCTTTACAGCATAGAGTTCTCAAACATTCCCAAAGATACTGTTTGTTTTTACCAGCTAGATGCTCTTACAGGTAGACAAAGAAAATACATCTTTGCTAGTGCAGCCATCATGTTTAGTCACTGTCAAGCTTTTCAGCAGTTGTTCTTTAACTCTGTCTTTACAGAATGGCAATTTCTCCATGCTAGTAGCACTTATAGACCTTGCACATTAGTGAACATTTAGTAGCAAGAAAGCTAGAAGTTCAAAACCATTTATCCCATTTCTTCATACTCCTCAGCTGCTCTTCTGGCCTCATAGAACTTCTTGCCCACTAATTTCACAAAGAAGCTGGATGCATCTCTTGCTGCTTATCAGCTAAAAAGCTGATCTGATGGGAAGCACCTCTGCTGCACTCAGTGGGAAAGTTTCCATTTGTGGGACTTGTTCTTTTAGTTCACATGGCCTTGTAGCCCATCAGTCAGACCAAACCTAAAGTCTTGAATCACAACTCCAGCAAAATCACCATGGTTTCCCTCCTTTTCCCATTAAAAATTTGTGAAATTGCCAAGTTTTCCATGGCCTTTTCCCAAAATCCCAACCTGCTGCAAATTCATTGAAAACTAATTCCAAACTTAACCCAGATTAATAATGCTTCCAATTAGTACAGCCAAGTTTTGCAGTTTAGCATTAAAAATTGTCATGTTTCATGTCTCTCTGTGAACATTTTGTTCCACTCAAACCACAATCCCACAACAAATTATTACCACCAAACTAAAGCTATAAAAATATCCACCTTTGCATTTTGAAAAGTCCACACTTTGGTGGAGTTCAGATCTGCAGTTTAGTTTTGTCCTGTTGCATAAAGATGGGAGGAACCTGCTTCCAGATCCAGAAGGGTTTCCAAATCATAGCCCTACCCAGATCAGGATATTTGGACATCATACGCTTTTGTTTCGAACCTTTGCTATGTTTTCCTGAAAATGGAGGGCGTGCTCAGATCATCTGCAAGTGTTTCGGACTAACATGTTTTCAGCCATTAACCTCCTCTTAGCTGAAAATCATTGCCCCTACACTGAAGTGTAATATCTAGCCACAGTTCCTCACCAGTGCAATGTGAAACAGCATTTCTGGCCCGCCCACATGGAAAGGAAAGGGGTGAGAAGGGTGAACACCTATAAAGACGCTAATTCAGTTGTTTGTGATCACATTGGCTAGTCCCTACATTTTTCCAAGGTTGGTTTTTTCCCCTGGCTTCTTCATTCTTTTCCCTAGGTACGATATCTGGAGACGGAAACATGGTCCGACGATGACTGAAACCACACTCCCCTGAACAGGATGGCCCTTGCACTTTCTAGACCAAAGTACTCTCTGGGATTGTGCTGAAAAAAAGATTTATAGTTTTTAATCTCCTCAAAAGGTATGACTGTTAAGTACACTATAATATATAGGACAGGAATTAATCCTGAATTTATTTAGTATTTTTTTCTTATTTCGTCTGTCAGAAGATTGCCATTTCAATTATTTATTAAGAAAATTATGTTTTTCAAGGTAAATGCATTACTTTCGTTATCTGCTTTCAATTAGCTGGGAATTCACTATGTTCAGCCAAATGTCCATTCATCAACAAATTCCAGATTCCTGGCAGTCTGAACAAATTCCCAATTTTCTTCCTTTATGGGTAAAATAAGTGAAGATATTCATGCCTCGTGCTAAATTATGGCTGGGGTTAGACTACCCTGGAGAGAGAGGGAAACAACTGTTGAAGGTCTTGAAATATATTAATAGATGTTTTGATAGAAGCCAGGCTAAAATATTTCACAATCTTTTTTCTTCAGGTGCTTTGTTACGTTAACTAGATGCCCTCCTGCCTTCTTTCATGGGCAACTTGATGAACTGAGCTGGTCACCCTCCAAACTGCGTGCAAGAAGTTGATGAGACAATGTCTAGCTGCAGAGCTCTGCCTTCCACGGGGACACGCAGAAATAAAAGCAAAGTAAAATACATCCTGTGCCACTGCAACTCTTCGTGTCATGTCTATCCCTTCCATTTAGTGATTTCACATTTTCAGTGCAAGACTGCAAAGTAGCTCCAGCAGTGTCACGGGCTGCCCCAGGGCCACCTGTACAGCCTGGAGCATCGAGGGAGCAGTGAGCAGGGAGAAGCACAGTGGCCAGCGTGCTTGGGCAGAATAGGGTCCAGGCTTCTGCCTCGGAAACACTCTGGTGCTGGTTCTCCTTCCTCCTCCTGCAAAACAGGGCTACCTAGCTGGGGGCCAGCCTGCTGCTGACACAGCTACATGGCTTGTGAGACCCCAGCCAGTTTCTCAACCCAGCACCATGCCACGCCGTGTAGCTGCGTCCATCGCAGCTCGTTGCCTCCCCAGGAAGCTGCTCGCTGGGAGGAGAAAGCCCCATGCTCCAGTGTGGTAGCTGGGCTTCTTGCAGAGAGGCTTTTTATCCCAAGAAGCATAAACACTTTTTAAAATGCAAACATGTTTTTTTTTTAAGTGCCCCATGCCCAAAAGCACATTTGCTACCTGCTTTCAATTGACACTTCACCTGGTGATGGGCCAAAGCCCTTTACAACGAATCTCCTGGGCAAAGCTAGGAGAGAGCCTCTGCCCTTGTCAACCATGGGGACGGAGGGCAACCAGAAGTGCTGCCCCTGCTTCTGTGCATGCTAACCACAGCTCTGAGCTCAGTAGGTACTACTTGGAATATACTTCTGTGTATGGTGTGACCAGCCCCGAGCCATGGGGAGAGCAGTGGAGCTGGGTGGAGTGATCCCACTGTCCTGAATGGCTCTATCAGCCTCCTTCATCTCTGTGGCTTATCAGACCACACGCCCTAGGAGGTCCTGGGCACACTACAGCTCCTTGCTGGCCCCCATAGCCACGTTCCCTTCCCAGCAGGTAAGGAGATGGGGAGGAAGGCAACCTCCCAGCAAGGAGTTAGGATCCAGCTAGGGTGCTTGCTTGGACTCAGGAGCTTTGTTGTGAGATAGCCTTCAAATATAAACAGTATTTAAAGCTCAACTTTTTCCTTCCAAACAAGGAAGATTTTCAATCATTTTAGTAATTCATTTTATCTCCTCCCTCTCTTGTTAGTGAAACTGCTGTCTCCCCGGCTTCCTCTGTTGTTGTCAAAAATCCTCTGTCCTGGTCATCTCCTATGGGTCGTACAAAGTCATCTTGGATCTGTGCTGCCCTTCCGTTTCCCAGCTCAGTCATCACTGACTCTCTGATTATATTTGCCTGGTCACCTCCTCTTTCCTCCTTTCCACTCACAGTGAATACTTTCTGCGCCTTTTGTTTTCTCTTTCCAATGATTTGTGGTCAGTAATGCTTTCCTTACGCTGCGGAGCCTTCAGCCTTTCTCATCATATTCAGGTGGCTGCAGCTCTCTCCCTCTCCACGCACGCTCTGAGATTGTGTTCTCTCATGCACCGTATTTTTCATCATGTAAGTGAAGAAACAGAGTCACCGCTCTGCCCCTTGTTCCCCAGGTTCTGCAGAAAGCTAACGGTCCTTACATGGGCTGACTCCTTTCCCACCAGACATAGGAGCGGCAGGAAGATGAGACTTCTCTCCCTTACGTGATTTGCGTGTATCCCAGCCAGATATTGCTCCCTGCACAGCAAGACGACTAGGCTGACGTTTTGAGGTAGAAGCTCTGCCACCTTCAATTCTTGGTGACGCAGAACCTGGAGAGCCACCTCGCCGTCCAGCAGCTCTGCCAATGGTGAGTGCTCCTGCTGAGGGCCCTCTCAACAGGCGAAACCATTGCCATCTCTCCAACATCTGTCTAATGTCCTATAGCCTAGGCAATTGTGATCTCACGTGTTTGTTTTACTGGTAGAATACACCTGCAACTTAAATTTTGTATGATAAGCAGATGTTCACTTCTATAAATTGAACAGTGCACAAAGATTTATAGACCCCAGAGATTCAGATTTAGCGAGTGAGAGCCAAGGTCACAACTGGACCTTCAGATTCAATAAATCTTGACATTACTGGAGCATTGGGGGAGGGGAGGAAAGCGTTGTTATAGGCATATAACAATTTTTAAAGTATGCCAGTGATGATCTGCAAAGCAGATGTAAGTCAAACTGATTTTGATATGTTAAACTGACCCTTCCAGGCAAGAGATTAAATAACTCAGGATTTGATTTGGAGTCACATATGGAATATAGGAGTGGAAATGGTGATAATAAGCCCCTGTTCATATGAGAAGCAGAGGGAAAAAAGCTCCAATAAAAAGAATAAAAGTTGTGCTTTTATGCTATAAGAAGAACACTGTTGATATCATCAATAGTGAGTTTATTCTAATTAAGGTACTTCAAATGACACATCCTTGGTGTGTTTTTCTTTCATGCAGTCCACTAATAAAAACCGCTGGTTTAGCTACAGGAAAACCAAAGTCCTGCGTGAGCAGAGTCGGTGCCCCTGCACCCTAATGGTGTCTCCCATCTCAGGAGGCAGAGTCGGCGCTGCTGGGTCCATTCGGAAGCAAAGAATAGGTTGCCAGAAGTAATTCAGTCTCTAATGTCCCTTCAGACTCTGATCTCTTCGCTGGAGCTTTAAACACAGGCTGGCAAGGATGGAGGGGAAGGGATGCAAGGCAGTACGGACAACCTGCGACACTGTCACCAAGGAAGAAAGAGAGTCTGGAAATTGAGTTAGGGAGAGTAAGAGGCAAGGAGGAAGGTCTTAAATGGGCACCAAAATATCCTGACATGGCTGTGTTATAAGCACCTTCATAGGGCCAACTCAGCAGCCATTGCCTTGTGATAGCTGCAATAAGGCAGCACGAACGGTGTGAATAGAAGTGGCCGAAACACCGGAGGCAGCCTGAATGCATGCCTGCCAGCCCAGAGCCCAGCCTGGGCTCTGAAGCCCTCCAGAGAAGCGATACAGGTTTGTCCACTCCAGACCCCACGCCATGCCTGGTGACTCCCAAGTCAGCACGGTCAAAACCAGCTTTTGTCAGCCGGCATGCCATCGCAGCCTGGGCTGGACAGGGGAAGCCGGAGCCTATGCTGACATCCACGGGGTGTACGTGACCGGCTCCTCCCGAGCCCCCTCCACCCTGTGGGTGCCCATTCTGCTCCACACCTGCAGTTTTACAAAAGCCAGTGAAGTTTGAAAACAAATAGCTCAACCAGCCCATTGAGCAATCCATGGTTACAACAAAAACCCGCATGGAGGCTTCCAGCAAGCAATTATAAATTACGCTGATGTTTTGGTGTTTCTATCTTTCTGTTTAGAGTTACTTGTAGCAGTTTATGAGAATCATCTAACTACCAATTTTTAGGAACTTCCAAAACATGTAGTTCAGCCAAAAGCAGAGCAGAAAAAACACTACCAGTAAGGAATTCCCCAGTTACTGAATAATAACTAGTAAATACAAATACCCATTACAGCAGAAGATGGAGGCAGAGAAGAAAACACAAGAGGCAGACGAGAGAAAACAAACATGAAAATGTTGTACTGACTTTTTTCTCATTGAGGTAGATATGCATGTGAACATCCCACCCAAACATGTATCTGAAAGCAGAGCTGTCTGAAGCAGAAGCAGACAAGAGGATGTAGCATTTGATGGCTTCTGTGGCAACTGAAATGAAAATTTTGAAGCCAAAGTGAAGTTGCCGCTAGCTGCCAGATACAATCTTTGCAAATGAGAGTGCCCCCGAGTAAGACTGTGGAATATACCCTGGCTGCCAGCTGTAATACTGATAAATAGTCATATCATCCAAAAAGCACAACAAGTCTGAAGCACCAGATCAAGATTTTCAAAGTCCTTGCGCAAGGATGCTCTAGATGTCCATGCACAGCTACCTGCATGCCGTCCTGAAAGGAGATCCAGTGGGAAAAGCTGGAGTCAGGCCAGGGTGGTCAGGGCCCAGAGCACTACCCTCTCTTGCTCTCATCCTGGCTCCAATTTTTCACCTCTAGGTACAGGGCTCATTTTAACTCTCGCACCCATGTATGCAAGATATGGGCATATTTTGCTTCATAGGATGTAGGGAAGCTCATGGTACGTACAGGCTTGGAAAAGGCCACTGTAACAATCTGATGTACAAAAAATCTTCTGTCAAGAGGTCTTTGATGCTAGACGGTGCCTTTTCTGCACCCAGCCCCCAGGTTACGGGATGGGGGCACAGGGAGGGATTACCTGCCCCAGTGACACTCAGCAGCCCCAGCCAGCAGCCCCCTGCAGCAATCCCAGTTGCTACATCCCCTCACCTGAAGATTTTTGCCTCCAGGATCATTAAGGAAGGGTATTTCTCTGTGGTTTCTCCACTGCCCCTTGTGAAAATCCCATACAACCAGGGCAATCAGGAAGTGTTTACACTATCTGACCTTTGTTCCAGTATCCTTAAACACTGACTCCAAAATAATTCTAATATCCATACTAAACAAGAACATTGTGGCTTTTTTACTGGTGAGGCACAGACTGTGAATTTCCCTGCCTTGGAAGTTGCAAAAGACAGCTCTGGTATCCGCAACATCTTTAAGGGAACCCCAGCATCCTTAATGAAAAATTCATTTAGGGTCAATCAATATTCGGCTTCATTGTCATCCTGTATCACACCAGGTTGCAGGTGAAAGTGAGTTTAGTGGTTACTATTTATTCCCAGCCGACTACTAATCCTGTTCCCCATTGCTGAAATAAGGCATTAAAAATCAAAGTAATCTCTCATTGAAAGGAAGACATTCCTAACAGCTGTATCCTTCAAAGGCTTCAGCCTTTTCTTTCCCCTTACCATCTCCCCAGGTAGCCCTCTGGGACACAGGGTTATGTGGGATGCCAACTGCTCACTATTCATCATGGCCCCATTCTCCAAGGGCACACTGACTTTCAATAATTTATCACTCGATGTTTTGTGTGTTGCTGCAGAAATAAATCAGAACTGGGAGCGCCAGATGCTCCCGCATCCCATCATACTGTGTTAATTTATTGAAAAGGGGTTTTCTCAGCCCAGCCATGGGGCGCAGGAATCTCCGCCACAAGCAGCAGTGAGGATGAGGGTTAAGGTCCACTGAGCCAAGTGTGAAGAGCGTTGAGACAGAGAGAGAGACTTCAACGTGGAAGCACATGAGCTTGGAAACCCTTGCAGGGTGAGCAGGCGGTCAGCTTTCCAAGCAGAGCTAGTGGTGACATTGCTCCAAGAAAAATACATTTAGTCCTTAAGCATGTAGGTTTTGTTCTGGGCTCACAGTCTCTTTTTGTTTCTTGGATTAGGTCTCGCACCCGGATACGGCAAGTAAATATCAAGCCATAAATCACAAATTCGATGCTTGTTTTTCTTTCCTCAAGGTTGTATAATATAATGAAAAAGATCAAGCAAATGCAAAGCTATTTTATGCTGCACATGCAGAGTGTGAAAGGCCCTGGGTCTCTTCCAGTGACCCCACAAGAATGACAGGACTTCTGCTAACAAGAAGATCTGTTTTTCTGAGGCATCACACAAATCCTCTCATGGATTGAAGAGTTTCTCCTGTTCTTGTTTTCTTTAATGCTCTTGCAATACAGTTAATTTAACATGTAATGACCCTTCATTCAAACCTTCTGCACATACATATTATGGTAGGTTCATCAAATGTGCCTCTGGCAGAACAGGAAACACAGATTTCCTATGTTCCTTCCCAGACTCCTGAATGCACATCAACAGCTTTTTGGTACTTATCACCCTTGGTCATTTCTCATCTCCCCTGCAGAGGGGGAGAACCGTGGCTGCTAACACACCATCCTGCCTATGACGTTATGGCTGGAGCACCAGGTTGACCCCACCTGGAAGACGGGAGGGTGCTGGGACTTCTTGAAGTTCTGGGACCTTGTCCTTGAAGTCCAACCTTGCCAAGGTTGCACACTCCATGCCAGCACTCCCTAATGCCACAGGGCCTGAAGTCACACCACTGGTGCTCTTATAAAATCAGCTTCTAGCTACCCGCAAGGGGAAGAGCCAAACCGGGAATGCGCGATTCTTCCTACCCCTCAAAACATTGTTTAGGGTAAATCTTCTTCTCTAGGACAATGCCCACCGAACAGGGATTGTGTAACAGGAGCATTCCCAGTACTGCTGGCATGTTAGAGCATGTAAAAATGGGACTTTTTCAGCATGTTAGAGCATGTAAAAATGGGACTTTAGAGTACCACATAACTAACTGACAGCTAGTTTTTGTGGTGACAGAAAGAAAACACACTTTCTTGACACCGGCTCCCTTTCCAGGTTTCAAGCCTTTGCCACGCCTCCAGAGGAACTTTGCATCCTTGATGGGAACGAGCTGGTAGGTAGGTTGTAAGCCCCCCATTTACTGCCTCCATTCTCTCCTCCTCCTCAGAAGTTTCCATTTGCATTGACATTTTCCCAAACTTGTAAGCTAGGGAGAGATATTTGACGTGCATAATTCTAGCCTGAAGAGCTAAAGTTTGCCAATGTTATGAGAAAGCACAAGCAAGAGCTTATAGTGGGAAGTGTTGGGCAATCCTGTCTTTACTGAAGGCAAAATCCCCCACTGCGCCTGCCACCAAGATTAATTCCAGATTTCCTTAGGTTCTGTGACATGCACAGGGTCTGTCCCAGCAGCTGCTAAGCAATATCGGGTCCAACGCTTGCTTTCAAATCTCTCAGCCCTACTATTAAGAGCGTTGTTCTGAGGAGATTTTTCCTGAAATCTTCATGAGACAACATTGGGAAATCCTGAGTAGTCAGTAAGATCATTGTTTATCCTCCTGGTAAAACACAGCTTCCGCTAAACCAGAGCCATTCTCTCCCTGAAGATAAGCAAATGTTAGCAAAATTACTGTCAATCGTGAGATTACTTGTTAAGCTTGCATCTTAACTCTGTTTTCTCTCATTTACAGCCACCTTCAAATGTCTTCTTTGGCACTGAAAAAATTTTTCTCAACCTAAAAGTGAACTTTGGAGGGGGAGAGCCTGAATAAAACCCCTCCAGCTGTTTTTGAATTACCCAGGAAGAAAAAAATGCACATTTACTAGTATAAACATTATCTTGGTTTTATTTTGGGTGGGTTTTTTTTGTTGTTGGTTTGTTTGGGGTGTTTTTTTTTAGTTCAAGGAGAACATTCAGTTTATTTAGAGTTAGATTATTTTATTTTATTTAGATGTCAGCACGGCCCATCTGTATTTCTCGGTGAGACAGAGGAACACACGAACTGCTCCTCTGCAAGGTCAGAGCAGGGGTCGGTCCAAGCCCGCATCCTGCCTCCAACGGCGGCCGGTGGCAGATGCTCGGAGCACAGCCCAGGGGCCTTTCCCGGTGTCCCCGCTGTGCTCCCAGCACTCCGCGGTCACAGGACTTCCTGAGCTGGAGATGCAGCTGGGCCACCATGCTTGACAGTCGCTGATGGCCCAGTCCTCTCCGAATTTGTCTAAGCTTCTTTCAAGCCCCTCTGTCCTCTCGGCCTTTGCAGCCTCCTGTGGCAAAGACGCAGGCAACAAGGCAGCTACGCTGCGTGTGGAATCAATGCATCCTTGCCCTCTTTTTAAACCTGATAATGTCCTTGGAAGGCTCTTAGTTCTTACATTACAAGAAACACTGAATAGGCTCTTTCCCTGAATAGGCCTTTCTTCATAAGCTGTCCCATCACTCCTCTCGTGGAAGCTTGGTCACAGCCCTCCTCATTCTCATTTTCTTCTCCCCATACCTCTGGCTCTCCTGTAACGCATTTTAGAGGGGTTGAAACATGGCATGGCTTGGACTTATGATTCAAACAACAGCTTCCTTTCCTGGTAGTATCTAGCACTTCATTTGCTTGTATTTTTCCTCCATTGCTGAGTAGCAGACAATGCTATCAGAGAATTTTCCATCATTATTCCAAACTTCTTTCTAAATGGCAGCAGCTTGCTGAAAGCCAGCTGCTGAACAAGCAGTGGTCATTTTGTTGCTTTCCCTCTGTTTCACTAATTTGCACTGACTTTCTCCTGACACTTCATCTCCCAGTGTGAGATCCTCCTGCAACTGTTCGCTGTTGGTTCTTCTGAAGAGTTCTGCAACATCTGCAAATGGAGTTAACTCACTATTTACGCCCTCTTCCAGGTCTTTGATTAATACCTTGGATTATACCACATACATGTGCAATGTTTTCTAGACTAGAGCAGCTCTCTGGCCTTTTTTCTCTTCGGCCTTTTTCCCTCTACAGCTTGGGTTTCCATCGTGCCTGGGGTAAAAGTACCATTTTTGGAAAGGTGGATATGCTTTATCAGTGATACCTTGCTTATTCACATGCTTACCAACCTCTGCAAAGACTGCCAACAGATTTGCAAAGCCTGACTTTCCCCCACAGATGCAACATTCCTCTCCTTCCACCATCTATCTCACACACGGAGGCCATCCGTGTCTGTCAATTCTAATCTGTGATACAATTTCCAACACCTTGCCCACTGTAGAAGACCAGCACATTAGTCTGCAGTTCTCAGCTTCATTCTTGAATTATTTCTAGCTANAGTTATTGTATCTGAAACAAAAGGTTCAAATGTGAGGTTTTATTAATAATTAGTAGGAAAAGAAACATTCCCCGTGGCCTGGTTTTGGCTGGGATAGAGTTAATTTTCCTCTCAGCAGCTGCTGTGTTCTGGATTTAGTACCAGAAGAATTTTGATAACACTGATGTTTTCGGTTGTTGCTACGAAATCAAGGACTTTTTTCAGTTTCTCATATTCAGCTGATGTGCAGGAGCTGGGAGGNAGCAGAGCCAGGCAGCCAGCCCAAGCTGGCCAGTGGAAATATTCCGTACCTTAGACACCATGCTCAGTTTAGAAATGAGGACTGCCAGGAGGCAGGATTTGGCTCTTCTCGTTTCCATGAGTTTGAATCCCCTCTTGTCCAGGAGTTCAAACTTTTCCGGGAGTTTGGGTGGTTTTTGTGAGTTTTATGTAAATTTTCAAAAATTCATGAGTTTGGGGTTCCACAATCACTGCTCAGGGACTGACTGCAAATCGGTCATCAGGTGGTGAGAAAAATTGTATTCTATATAGTTTGTTTTGCATGTTCTTTATTATCAGTAGGAGTAGCAGTAGCAGTAGTATTGACTTTGTTGTCTTATTAAACTGGCTTTGTCTCAACCCCCGAGTTTCCCCTTCTGTCCATGTCTCCTCTCCATCCCGCTGGGGGGGAAGGGATGGGGTGAGCGATCATCCGCCTAGTGCTTGGTTGCCAGCTGCTGGCTTAAATGACGACACCTGTAGACAAGTTCAGTTGTCTTTGCTAGGTTCCCTGGTGAAAGTGTAACTTCTTCCACAGACTGGCCCAAAGTATGCCCACAACGAAAATATTTGGGAAGTTGCCCTTATTCCATGAATAAAGTGCTGATTTCTTTTTCGCACAGCAAAATGCACTGGCAATTTCTTCCCCCACAATTTTGCACCTATCATCTCTTATGATTCAAACGTAGTACAAGGCACCAACTGAACATCCAGTTGTCATATAGTTTGGCATCTGCAATTAATGCTGTGCTCTGAGTTCACAATTAATTAGAGCCCTCTTACACTGGGAAATGCACTAGCACTATTTTACCTCCATAATCTCAGTTATATTGGTACAGCTTTCCCTGTACACATTCCTTTCCTGGAATAATTGTGCATATTTGTATATGTTTTAGCATATTTGCCTTCAGCACTTTCAGCCCCAGTTTTACAAAGTAGAAATTTGTATACCAAACCCTTTTAAAATGTAGTCAAACGTATAACATAGGCTAAAACTATGCAAATTTATATTTGACTTCTCCGTCTGTCTTATACACCTGAGTGTGTGTACGTGTGTGTGTGTGCGTGTAACACTGCATGAGCATGAGTACGTGTACAGGAATTGTGTTTTATTTCAAAAAATGCTAAAAGTAAAACCCAAAGAGGTAGAAGTAACCTATAGCAATGAAGGCATCGAGTATTTAATCATGAACATAAGTGTGAAAGCACTGTCTGTGAAACTAATGCAACCTATCAGATGCGTTAAAAATAGGTTCACACCTCAATATTTCACCTACTCAGGGCTTCCGTGGGTATCATCATGGTACCACCTAGGTAAACAAATGCAGATTAATGGAGGGAGTGTGAGTGCTTTCACCTTTCTCCCTCAAAATTAGCAGCATCATCACACTGCATTCCCACATGATAATACATCAGGGCTGTGCAGCCTTGCCTCCACCCTTGAGTCAGTTCAGGGCTGTGTTTGCCTCTGGGTAATGTTAAATTTCGTGCTTGCGTTTCAGGTCTACTCATCTTCACTTCACAGCTCTCTCAGCTGCAGTATATCACTCACAGGCCAATACCCTTAACCCACAGGGAGGTATCCCATGTGGCGTACACTAATTTATAAATTAGAATGATATCTGAATGCGTCACATTTCAGTGAAGAAAAACAAACCTTATGGACTCTTTTAAGGCTGTGATAAATTAGAATGTGCATGGTACAAATACTTATCTTGCACCCTTATTACAAGTATTTCCTTTTCACTGGTTAATTTAATTAAGAAGTGTCCCTTTGGATTAAAACTTTGTAAGATGGATATATTTTTCTCCAAAACATAATTCACTTTAAATGAAGAGGGGAAAACTCATAGCTCCTGAACTTATTAATAATGATCTTAATTAAAATACATTCCTGTCTTCCTTGAACACTTACGTATGTTATGGGATAGCTGGGAGGGGAGGCAAGACGGATTGTTTTTGTTTTCATGAGAAAGACCTGATCCCAGAAACACTGTGGAACACATATAATGAGGAGTTAGTCACGATGATTTCTTTGGCAAGGGAGGAAGAAGCAGAAACAAAAACAACACTGACCCAACTTTCTGTCAAAGCAAGGGATGGGGATGATGGAGCCGGTGTGGGATCATTCTTCTTCTCTCCTGACACCCAGGATCCCACCTCACTCCAAAAAAGCCTCCTTGTGCTTGGCAGCCTGGGGCTGTGAAGGAGACTGAGGACAGGAGCTGGAGAAGGGGTGCAGCCTTCCAGGAGGGGTCATCCCTCTGTGGGGGCCTGCCTTGTGTCCCCCTTCTCTGCGTGATGCAAATCCTCACCCAGCACAGGACCCTGGGCCCCCAGGAAGGCAAAACCCACAGAAGACCCCATCCCGGTTCAGCTGGCAAGTTCTGGGAGGGAGCAGCCGTCCTCTGAAGAGGTTACCTGGGGTGTAGACCCAAAAAGAAAAAGGGAAATATGAAGCCTGCTGGAGAAAGTGCTATTTAGGGTTTCAGAGGGTCAAGATTTTTGCCTTAGGTCTGCCATGCTAATCTTGGCTGTGTCACTTTGCCCCGCTTCTCAAGACCCCCTTCCCAGCTTTCATCTGATCTACTTTAAGGGCGATATCTGGATCACAAGCCGACTCCCGCTGTGTCTGTGCGATGAGACAACAAGGCTCCACGCACAACTTTGCTGACATACAGGCATTACAGAGGGATGATGACAAAACTGCAACTGTTTTTCCAAAATATCTGTTTTGCCACTGCTCACAGAGCGATTCCTAGAATTGTCCATTAGAAAATGGTCCCCGGCTCAGTTCCTACTGAAGGATCAGTGATTTTGTGCCTGATTATCTCTTCACGGGAGAGTTTAGACACACAAATATTAGGGAGCTAACACCTATTTTGAGAGGCCTCCTCCTGCACAAAGGTTGATGTTTGCAACTTCCATCACTACCTCTGTGGCATGCTGATGAGGGATGATTTTAAAGACGTTCAAGGTTGAATAACAGAAAAAGCCTTGTCATTTCACTTCCTCTTTAGAGGAGAATTTTCTGATCAGTTTTGAGTATTGTGTCAATAAATCCTGTCATATTTTCCCTCATTACAGAGCCTACCAATAACTGCTAGCAGACTCATTAACAAACAAGGGACATCACTGCCAGAAGAAAAGGCTACTCAAACGTAAATACAAAGTCTAGCAAACATCTCAAGCATATAAGCTTGAACTTGAATCACTGCTTCAGGTAAAAGGGTTTCTCAACACATTATACAAATCTGTGCTGATGCGGGTTTGCTTCCCACCCCGCTCCAGCACCTGCAGAAATCTCTGTTGACCCCAAGAACCTCGGTGAGATTCAAGCCTGAGCATTTGGTCAATTCCAGCTCTTACATCCGTGACTGGCCCTTCTTCATGGCTCACACGTCCCACTTTTAAAAGAACAATTACGGCCGTGCTGCGAGTTGAATGACAAAACTCAAAGGAAAATGAACTTGAAGATGTTTCCCTAGCAACTGTGTGCAGCAGTGTTCCCACCAGTCCAGCATTACAGCATCACACTTTGAATCGAAAAAAATAGAGTTTGAAATCTTTATCACTTAAATGGCAAGTGCAGCCTGGCAGAGACACCGCCTTCCTTGGTCACACCAGCCCGCACCCAACTCATAACGCTGGCTTTCACTTGATGTGGAAGACCATTCTGGATAAGGAACAGCAACAGCCATGAACAGAGGAACAGGGAGCATAGCAACCTCAGGAGCTGGCCCTGAAAATAGTAATAAAAAAAAGCTTAATTTCAGTACTGTTAAAAGTAAACAAATGTTGATTATCTCTTTCTCCTTCCCTTCCTGATACTTCTCACTGCAATACTAGTGTAATTTTAACATGTGCTGTTTAACGAGTCCCCTTCAGCCATCCGACACACATCGGCTTTCTTGAAACAAAAGCCATCATTTCCCAGAGGACAAAGCAAGGCTTACTCACAAAACTGTAATCATCTCTGTGGGGCAAGTCTTTCCCAGTCCTTCTTGCTCATCCTTCCTAAAATGGCCTGACTCTCGGAAACAATGCGCCCTGGTGCAACCCACCCTTTCTTTCCTGGCAGACTCAGCTCCGTATCTCCTCTCCCCCGTATTACCCAGAGCAGACACGGTGAGTCATGCAAACAGGGGGAGGGAAGCAGCGACAGTCCCATTACTATCCTGATAAACCCACCTATCTTTTATTTACATTACCACCACTGTTTTAACTGATGTTATCCAGCCTGCTGCACGAGGCCAACTTTTTATGCCGAATCCTGCATTATTGTCTTCCGGAAGGACAGTAACCAGTTCTCTCAAGGATGTTATTCTGGTTTGAATGTTTAGGCACACAAATGAAAGGCTGCTATCACATCATACTGTAAAATCCATTTGCACTGGTACATTATCTGTTAGTTGTACCCCTGAGATAAACATTATGCTGTATCACTCCAAGAACAATTTCCACTCACCTGTGCTGGAAACATCCTGTTCCATAAACTTGGGGTCCACCTTTCAGACCTGAAAACACTCTGAAAATGCTCCCCAGAGGTGGTCAACCAACAGTTTTCCTTGGCTGATGCATTCTCAGCGTAGCCAACATGGACTGAATTAGCAATATTAAATCAAAAAAATTGTGTCTCACATTGTAATTTACAGTTTACCTCCTGCAGTGGGAGAGGCCCCTGGCACACTGAGGCAGAGATGCTTCAAATGCCACCAACAGGACATTTTTATAAAAAGAATGTGAGGGGAGGGAAGCGTTCATCAACGTNCGTGCATTGGTTGTGCAGCTCTTCCTCCTGCTTGTCAGGTGTTAATGCTCATGCCATTCGTGCTTCCTATAGCTCTCCTTGTGCCATCAGCAGGAAAAGCTCGGCCAGGGGCTTTGCAGGGCAGAACTAAACAGTCTCAGAGTATCCAGAAGCCCCAGCTGATGAAGCAGGAGGAAGACTACGCAATCACCCTGACCCACGAGAAAGGGAGCGTTNCTTCTCACCCAGGGAAAGTGGGTGCAACCGAGTGGAGTAATCCAGGAGGGAAAAGAACGATCNGAAAGCTGAAACCTCTNCTCAGTGAGGAGGCAATTCTGCAATTGCTGGGCCTACTTTGGGAAAACAGCCCCAACATTGCCTCCCGAGCTACACGCAGCGACTTGGGCAACCCACAAGACCTGAAGTCACCCATGGAGTTCAGATGGTGATTTTCTAACCTGAGAGAAGAGACTCATCCCNCTCCCTCTAAGTGACCAAGAACCTCTCAGGAGGCTTTGGAGCGTTTCGTAACTGCATACAATGGAGTCAAAGCCTGAGAAGTCTAGTTTTCTTCACCATAATTCAAGTAACAGCCCACCCACATACTTAGATTAAGGTGTAGCATAGGATAATGAAAAAATCATTAATTCTCTTCTTACAAGTGTTTCTTCTGAAAATATTTCTATTACTCCATCAATCCCCTCTGTTGACACAGGATGATAGAGATGTAGTACATCAGGCAGAAAATATTACGGACATTTTTCTGTGACAGAGAATCTCAGATTCCGTCCTGCTCCTCAGCATACTTACACAGCATCAGGAACACTATCTCAAACCTAGGAATTACTCCTTTTCCCTTCCCTGTGCAGTCTTGGTAGTGTTACCTCCCTACTCACGGGCTGGAGCTGGCACTGGAGTCACCATCCATCTTTCCTGCCTGCACGAGGCTTGGATCCAGCCTCTTGTCCTGCCAGGAGCCAGGGCACGGCTCCTTCTGGCTCCCCATCCCACCATGTGCTGGGAGCCAGAGCTGCTAATGCTGCAGGCACAGAGCAGGCGGTGTGACCCCATGTGAAAGGGAAATTTAGATCGCTTAAAGAACCACTGTCAAAGGTATCAGCAAAAGGGTTTGTATTGAAATACGATGATGTAAAAGTGTGACTTAACAAAGTTCGATGGCAAGGTTCCCTCTGTTACTGCACTGCACAATCACTTCAACAATGATTCAAAACTACCAAGGCAGAGTCAACGTTACCAAGACAAAAACTGAAGTTACAATAATACCGTGTTATGCGTGGTATCAGTCGTCCGCCGAAGGTCTGCCATCGGTGAAAGGTCTCTCTGCCTCGAGGAGCAACCTTGAGAGGTGTCCCAGCTCAGGAGGAGATCACCGCCATGCAGCCAGGCTGCTTAGCAGGGAGAGCTCAGAGAAGGCTCACTTAGGCTGTCGCATTTATGGAATAAAGTGATGGCTTGCAGTCAAATCACATGCAATGGAAGAGGTGTGCATGAGGCACCTTGCACCCGCAACTTTCTTTGTTCCTTGATCAATGAGTCTTGGAAAAGCCACCCTCTGTTCACGTGTTAATCACATAATGGGTGTTCCAAGCTCATATGCATTGATGCCCACTGTGTCACTCTGCTCCTTTGTGGGTTTTCAGAGAACAGATGGGAACTAGAGGAGGCCTCAGCCCGCTTACGGCTTAGGCTTTTACCTCCTTTGAAGCCTGTACCAAACTACCGCTAGTTTGGTTGAGTCAAGTGCACCCATCACAGAGCCCCATACCTGCACGCCTGCAATACTGCATTTTGACCTGGGATCTGCCAGCCCTAGGACCTGGCTGCTGCACCGGGAGCATGTGGACTACTCTGAGACGAGTTGAGGATTTTGTGTGCGAGGGTAGGAAAGCAGCAAAGCAACTGTCCTTCCCTATAAAGCAAAGCCAAATCCTGTTCCCACAGAAATCAGTGGTGAAACTGTCAGGAGCTCAGCAGTGATGGTTCAGGTCCTTCGTGACTGTTTGCCTCCTAAAAGGAATTCTGATTCATTAAGCTGCTGAGTCTTTCTAATTCGAATACTTATTTTGCTTTGGGTCTTGGGTTGTCTTCATGATGTGGTTGCCAACAGGGAATCAAAAGGGGAATCTCCAAACCTGCTGCGAGGCCACGAAACGTTCCCGAGCGGGTGTTGCGTGTGGGGTGAGAGCGAGTGGGCAGGCAGGTTCCCGAAGGAGTGCTTCCCTGTTTGATACCATTCTTACGGAAATTTAAAACTTCAGGATAAACCGGGAAGGCCAGCAAAATGCAAATGGCACGAAGCCCGGGAGAGACGTATTTGCTCACTACTCACCACGCTTCCGCAGAACAAAATGTCTGAGTTTCTGCCTTTTGTGGAAATGAGCTTTCCTGGGGTCCTAAAGGCCAAACTCCCTTGTAGGCGTAAAGGTCAGGGATCCAGCCGCGGCGAGGTGATAGACACAAATCCCAACAGCTGCTTGAGACGCTTACTCTGGGAACAAACCCTCACACAAAAGTGGCAAAAAACAGGAGACGTGACGAAACAGCGAAACAAATGAAAACCGCGTTTCGTCCTGGGAAGAGCTACCTGCTGGGAGAGGGAGGGCAAGAGCAGTTGCTCTCTCGCGTACCTCCCACTTTTCACATGCACTTGAACTCGCGATGACAAGAAACTTCACGCATTTTGATGAGCTCCCACAATGTGATTCTAATGGCGCAGGAAGAAACATGCTCCAGCAGCCGAGTGACCGAGCAGATCGAGGTGGTTCATTGTGCAACGATTTGCTAAGAGAACGGCCCCTACCACACTGCAAAATAAAGCTCTTCTGGACAAAGGAAAGGGTTCGCTTTTTGTTGCAAGTGGCTTAATTAATCACTTCCCTCAGCTCCAAATGGAAAAAGACTTGAGTTACAAAAGCTCTGCTTGTACTAACCTCCAGGCAAACAGATGCTCTTCCCTAAAACTCATTTAGCTGTCAAAACAGGGAAAAAATGCCAGCAGCAAAGAGGTTCAAAAACTGTGAAGTCCGAGGACTTCGATGAGGCTTTTCCTTCAAAAAAAAAAAAGAATAAGAATAATAATAGAAAAGTACACTGAGACCCAGCTCTGGAGACAATATTGTTCCATTTCTCCAGAAGGGAGAGGTGGGGTGAGGATACCACCAGCGCTTCTGCATGCAACCCTTTCATGTAAATGATTTGAAATGGGAGCTCTTGCTCTTGCCCGCAGACAAAAGCAGAATGCATCACCGTTGCCAGACCACCTGGGACATGGGGAGGAGAGGAAATTTCCAGATGGGTTTTAAGACAATTCATTTATATTTATGCAGCCAGAACAAATGTTTTTTTTTTCTGAGATAGCATTTCCCTTTGCTCTAACTAGACCACCAAGAAAACAGGGAGGCACAGAATTTCTATTGCATTAATAGTCCTGGTGTTTATGGTTTTGGCTTTTATGAACTTGTGGGAGCTGTTTATTGAGTCATAAACTCTACTAATGTGGATATTATCTCTAAATTATATAAGAGATACTACAGTATTTGGGTTAGTTAAAAGAAAGGCTTAAAGCAGTTACACGCTTACAGTTTATCTCAATTACCAACATGATCCCATAATGGGAATTTAATTGCTAATTGCTAGCTTATATTGCAGAAGAACTACAATAATAACACACAATATATAGCCTGTGTAAACATGTCCAGACAATTCTATATTACCTCCTTTCACTGCTACCTTCTCATACGGCGGGGTTTCTTATTACAATGATTTAATCCCTAAATGCCTCAAATCAGGAATTCCTTTTTGTCAGGAAAGCATTTCCACCAGTGCTTCATTTGACAGATTTTAGCAAGCCTGCTGCACACGCTCGAGTGGCTTTGTGCAAAAGGGACAGCCTTACGCATGCGCTTAAATACTTTGCTGAATTAGATTCTCAGAGAGCTCTAACAAGACAAACCCTATTTCCATTTAAATCAACCCAGGTTTTCCTGTTTACCTAGCTGGAGTGAAATTTGACCAAGACCCCCTGGCCAGAGCATGAGTCAAGCTCACTGAGGACAGCCAGGTCCTCCTGCTAAACATGGCCCCGAGCCTCTGCTCAGCCCGAGCTCCCTAATACCCCACGAGAGGAATCACACGCACGGCCAGCACGCAGCGTGGACTCGCGCTCTCCTTGCCCAGTCTGCCCAGCTCGACCCGCACTCCCCGCAGCTGCCTGAAGCTCAGCCCTTCCTACACGCACCGTCGTACTGCTGCAGCGCGGCCGCAACCTGCAGCAAGGGTGGGCAGCAGCCAAGCTCCCACCATGCTTGACCCCAGTGCTCCTGCAGCAATGCCGATGGACCCCAAGGGTGGGATTCATCTCAACAGCAATGCAAACACCCACTTTTAGCTGGTTGTTTTAAATCCCTCCACGGTCAGCGCAGAGGGAGGAGCAGTGTATGGCTAACAGGCCTCCCGTCCCTCGAGGTGCCCACCACCCTTCCCTCGGCCCGTAAGGGATCCAGAGAACTAGTGCAGGGGCAGACATCTGCACTGTAGACATCTGAAGGTGAGGAACAGAAGTCTCACCCAGAAACCTCGTGCTAATTTAGAGGAGGCTGCGCCCCACCTGCGCCACAGCAGCTCTGCAAAAGGCCTTCCTCTTGTCTTTCAAGACAATGCCATTCTTCTGGCAGATTTGCCTTTGAAAGTGGGAGCTCTCTCAAATACTGTTAGGTGATACAATGAATTTTTGCTGTGCAGATCATCCCACCATGCTGCTTGCCAGGGATCTGCATCAGATTACTGAGAAGGTTGTGAATCAGCTTCTTTACTCCCCTTTGTTCGTAGTTCTTCGTACGAAACTAGCCTGACGACAGAGGAGAGCAAAGAGGACAAATGGCTAGGATGAAGGGCAGATGAGGACAGCTAGTTTATTTGTGTGTAATACATACCAGAAGAAACTTCCAGATGGTTCAGAAATGGCCAGCTGTGCAGAGAAAGATTTTCTAGAATCAATCTATAACTTCAATATATTATATCTATATTAGCTTCCTTCCTCATCTTGGTTATGCTTCCTCATTGGTTTTAAACTTTACACTGGAAACTGGTAGGGACACGGACCTCCCCCCACCACCCTACCTGGTCTGTCTGACCATTGCCTAAAACAGGAACGCTGCTTCTGACTGAAGCTGAGTTACCACCCTAAACAAACAACAAGAACTTAATTCAGAGCAAACAGTAACTTGGAAAAGTCTTCTTCCAAGACAGTTTTCTCTCAAGTGTTATCTATGCTGCCTTTTAAGACCTACAATTAATTTTAAAAACCTGACTGAGCTCAGATTGTGGTTTTTTTTCCTCCTGATGTTGTAACTTCTTCACAGACACGCTGCCATTTTGTCCTTCTCATTGTACTGCGGCTTGCTGGCTAAGCCACCTCAAAGAGGAAGAAATGCTGAGAGTAAATATGCAATGGGTAAGTTACTGAGGGTACAGGACATTATTGCTTAAAGAACTAATGTTTCCCTCCATGTCACTGAATAACCTATCTATGACTACCAGATGTTAAAAACTGGAAAATTTTTCTAATGCTTAGCTCCGTGTCTCAAAGCATGGGAACATACAGAAGCATCCAGCAAGCAAGAGACCAGTGAATTACTATTAGTGATGTATGGACTGCCGTTCTCTGAACTAAAACATCCAATATTTTGGTTATTGTGGAATTCGGATCCCTGCAGTTTTCCCACAGAAAGTTCACCTTTGGGATGCAGAAACATCTCTTGGGCTAAAAGGACAAGACAGAGAAAGCAGACATAGGAGTCAACTGAGCTCAAATTTCTTCTGTGAAGAGCTTTCCTGCCATGAAGTAGGATCAATTCACATCAGCACGAGACAGACAAATGCAGAAGGAGGACTTCAACATCTTTTAATTTATGTACATGAACCAAACGTTGGTACAAATGGGTCTGTCTAGAAAAATACAGTAGATGCCTGTATGGTGGGCAGGGCACAGGAAAATATTGCCTGGTGAGGAACTTCATTGTTGTCCACAGACTGTCTGTGGCTGCCGGTGGCTACCACATCTGAGGCGGCTCACCTGCTGGTGACCAGAGCAGGCACTCTGAACTGGGCAGGAGCAGAAGCTGATGTGAGGCCACGGGCTGACCAGCACACCACCTGCACACGAGGACAGGTCCTCTTTGCCATTTGCAGCCTGCCATTTGCCTGCAGCAGCAGCTATTCCAGAGAACTTGAAGCCTCTTATTCTCAAATGCCAAGTTGAGGAAATAAAAATTAGCACTGACTACGCAGCAGACCCCAGCAGTGACATGGGGAGCCGTTACTGTAATGTGAATCTCTTCACTCCTGCCGTGGACAGCACAGATACTTGTGGAAAGAAGATATCTCTGGCTGCCCTACAGAGATCGAGAGCTGAGATCAATAGCAACTGTGAGGGCTGCCTTCCCCTTTATGCAATGCGTGCTTTAAAGCTGTGCCCTCCTGCCATCTTGAAACATAATCTGGTGGTATTGTCTTCATTCAGGCCCCTGATCAGCAATGTGAAAAGAGAGAAAAGCTGGTGGCAGGATTAGAGGAGATACTGAAATATTCTGGGCAGCATATGCTGTAAGTCACATTATACAAAGAGTATTATTGGACTGCTCATTGGCTTGGGTTTTCCCTTAGGGAAGCACTGCTGCGTGTAAAAAAGAAAACCTGGTAAAAAGTGTTTAGAACACATCTGACCACAGCATATGACACACTGCGAGCACAGTGACAAGCACTGAAAATATTATTCAGGCCCTGTCTGCCCTGCACCTAAGAGATCCTTTTGTGCTTGTCAGAGTTACGCAAGATGCATGGGAAAAGAGGAGAAAGAAGTGAGGATAATAACTCAGAACGCTGTTAATAAACATCCTAAAATTACTGTCATCAGATGACCCATCTCAACTTTAAAACTGAGTACTTTAGTCTTGGAAGGCTGGTTCCAACCCTCATTGTTTTAGAAGTGAGAAACTACCTTTTGTTGTCTAGTTTAAATTTATTCCTGGCAAATTATACCCATTTGTTCTTAGACTACCAATGTTCTTCACTGAAACAGATTATTTTCCTCACCTGGTCATAATGTATTTACAGAGAGCAGTCATATTCTCTCTGACACTTCATTTTATTTTGCTAAATAAGACGAGCTCCATTAGTCTCCTTTCATATCCATTCTCTTGGTCACCTTTCTAGTTCTTCCCTGCACTGATTCCAGTCTGCAGTCACCTTTCTTGGTCACAAACAGACCAGACCATGATAGACCAGACCTATACAGAGGGTTGCACATGGAATTATAAGAAATTGTATTTCTTGTACTTTTTTTTTTCCCCCTGAAAAGAGGCTCCTCTTTGTCCTGTCACATAAAAGAAAGCAAACCAAAGTGAATTTCTCATCTCTAAAAGCTACTTGGGAAGTTCTAAATGTTCAGAGTCAATCTTTCATGGAAACCCTCGGCTGTACAAGATTTCCACAACTGAAACATATCCTTCTGAAGTCTGGGGAACACTAAAAACTTACAAGGCAACTGCAGTCATTTAAAGTGTCAAGCTCAGTCTTGGTGGCGTGTTTTAAAATTCTTCAGCTTTCATCAAACTGGCTTCAAACACAAGTTATTATTGTTTTGGCTCCTGACACTATACCTGTGATCAGGCATTTTTGTTGTCATGTAAGAAACCTTTTTCCTCTTTTGGATCAAAAAGCAGTACATGGTCTTATCTACAACTTGAAGCACTTTAACAAGTTTTCACAGTTTTCTTTTTGATCCCCTGGACACAGACCATCACTTACTCATTTTATTGCAAACATCTTCTTAAGTAGCAGCAACACACAAAATTGTGCCTTGCCTCTAGTCCCTTTCTGCTGACAAAAAAGGTAAAAAGCTGCCAAAAGCTTCGCATTTTGCCATATGGAGGGAAAATAATTTCTTCTCAAAAGCTGGGGAAGGCTAGAGAGAATTGAAAATTTCATTTATACTACTATGCAAAAGCACAACAAGGTATTTCTAAATGGAATCATACTTCTAAAAGGGATCTCCAAGTTTCCAAAAAGATACAGATTTACTGAATTAAGTTATTCTTGAACTAATGTCTTTCCCTCAGTTTGGGGACTTAGATATGTTGAATTCTCATTCTTCTCAATCAAACACTTTCTCCTCAAATTGTAGTTTCAGATTACAGAAAGTGCTGGGTTCTCAGTCTACTGAATGTGTGAGTTTCCCAGCCACCGGCAAAGCTGCGCTGACTCACACCTCTTTCCCTTCCCCTATGGTATTGCCGTGGATGAGTCAGCTCCCCCCTTCATCTCAGCTCCCATTTCTTAAACTGGGTAATTACTTCTCTCACAAAAGCATGCAGGAAATTCAGATCTAATAATGGCTTTGAGCTGGCATAAGCTTAAGAAGATACAAAAATGCTAACAGGAACTCCATTTAGTCCCGCAATTTTGAGCAAACAGAAAGGCATCAATTATTTTTCAAAGAGCAAGTACAGTGCTACTGCAAGAAAGCTGCACACTAAAATTATACTGAAACACCTTCTCTTCATACCTGTCTCATCCTAGTAAACTTATGTGGCTACTAATCTGAGTCACATTTAAAACAAAAAGGAAGAACTGATAGCTTCCATGCCGTGCCTGCAAAATATTTACTTCTACATTGGAAGGCTATAATTATCTCTGATACCAGAGCAACTTTATACTGTGCTAAAACCTTGCCAGCATTTCCTCCATCAAATAAAAAACATCGACACAAACAGTAATTAAGCATCACCACAGGGATACAGGAAAAACACAGGTATAAGATAAAGAGCAAGAGAGGACATTTGAACAGAATTACCTTATAGTGCTAAGATAGTTCAACCTAATATTTTAAGAGGCCATTCAACAACCTCTTTTGTTTGTAGAACAAAGTGGGGTCAGTCAGATTTTGCTCTGTTTGACTCAAAGATTTCTCAATACTTGTAAATTCTCCGTATAACCAGACACAAAGATTGGAGGATACAGGTTTAATTATGCTTGTATAAGTATGAAAGAGTATTGTTGATTTAGACGGAGTTACAAAAACACACAAAGTATACATCTATGTTGGAATAAGAAACTAAATGCAATAAAACCTATATCTGATCTTTTTATTTTACAAGGAATGTTTTCAGTATCTGTCTAAGTAAGCTTTGGAGGTGAAACGCTAATCCAAACGCAGTGCCTTGCACAGATCAGATTATTCTTCCTTGCCGAACAGATCATCCAGAAGAGATAAGTATTTGATCCTTTTCACAGGAAAGGACGGTGGCTGTCCAATCCAGTCATCTTCATTCTGAAATTAGTAACCCAGAGAATATCTTAGAATATAATATTGAAAACAAGAATAATTAAAAGCTGGTCAACATAAGACTGAATGCGCTGCTTCATTTCTACATAAAAATCTGTGAAAAAGTGGACCTTTATATAGTACATCCTCTTAAAAGATTGCTACATAATCATTTTAATCAATCTTCCAGAATATTTTATTTAAAAAAATTTGTCACTAGACCTTTTGCAGATATTTTGAAATTAAGTAATGCTTCATTGAGATGCTTACCCTTGAAAGTCATCTATGTCTCAACACCAAAAATTATATAAAATAGTGAGATAGAGAGAAAGAAGAAAAAAGTCAGCTAAAGAAGCACAACTCTGTTGCTGAAATCTATCTGTGAAATGCAGGTACTGTAGCTCCAAAATATTGCTGTTAATTCATGGTAAGTCATGAACAGAATGACGTTTGGATTCTGAAGTTGAACAAGAATTAAATCCTTTCCCTTCTCTGATTTTTTCCATTTCATACTGATCTCTTCATTAAAATATTCTTGTACTGTACCAAAGATAGTCTAGGCATTGCAGCTAACTAACAAAATAATAAAGTCATTAAAACTCAGTAAACTATACTGGCACCAAAGTGAGTGCGGTTCATTAAAAAGAGTGCTATATGTCAGTATGACAGTTACAGCAAGGTTTTGGAGCTGATGAGGAATTGATTATCCCAGCATGATGATGACTGATTATAATTTCTATTGATGCGCCTTTATTTCAGCTGTTGATGCTCCTTAATTTCCTCCCATAACTCCATGTACCGTTCTCAGCTGGGGCTCTTAGGTGTCAGCCACTCACGGAAAGCACCTGCTGTCCCTCCAAGCAAAGATAATGTCTTCTTCACACCCAAACAAACAAAAACCAAACAAAACCTCATCTCTTACGCTGGTCAGAACATACGTTTCACCACAAATGTCCACTTCAACCTGCTGGTGTGTCGCAAGCACATTTTCCTCCACACCTTCAACTTGTGAAGGCTGCCTGTTGGTTCCACCTCCACTTGCACCCCACCTTCACCCCTCAGGAGCCAAACCCTTCCCTCACCTGCCAGAAACCAGGTCATGCTCAATGGCTAGATAAGCCATTCTGTGAGGGGAAAAAAACTGTCAAACACAGTCAACAGCAAGTGCGTCTGCGCCTCTGCTTCTTTCATCCTTGATTTTCAGTACAGAGCTTAGCACCATCTTCAAGGCAAAAAACCTCCGGGCGCAGGCTCTGACCTTCTTTTTGTTTCTGTAGCACTGAAGCTCACAGGGCCCCTTATCCTGACACAATCTCCCGAGAGCAGTTACTGTTTAAATACTGAGTTATAACTTAAGCACAGAATTCTTCCATAAAAAGGAAGACTACCCACTGCACAAAACCTACTGCACACTTTGAACCACACGACTGCTGTATAAAACACATGGAAGGGCTTTGATTTTATCTGTACAAGATGGAAGAATTCTTCTCAGTGACAAAGTGAAAAATAAACCACCATGGAAAGCAGAAGAAACTAGCAGCACTGGGCCCTCGTTAAACATCAACAACAGTTCAGCACCTCAAGTGCTACAGAAGACCTGGTAAACCAAGTAAGAGAGGAACCAGGTTAATAACACAATACTTCAGGAATATTGGTTTAAACTATGTCACTGCTGAACTTGAATTTAAAGGAATGCTAAGTTTCTAAAAGGTCTGAATACAGTCAAACAAACTCTGCACAAGCATAGCAACACATTGACTAGGCCAGAACAGCAAAGATACGAGTTGGCAGCAGGGCTTTGGACTTCTCTGTTACACAGGTTTTAAAAATCAGCATAATTGCCTTATGCACCATCTATTTAAAAATGTTCCATTCTGCACAAGATGGCAAGATCAGAGTAATCTCTGCAGTTTGTTGCTACCACATTTTTATTTACCCTAAGCAGCAGGCTGGGGGAGATATACAAAGCTGATCCATCAATACTGCTCCTGCTGTACGCCTACCAGTGATGTGGTGTATTATGTACAACTTTCTATGCAGTTATAAAAAATACACAGCTATTTTCTGCAGTGTCAGTGGAGTTTAAAGTATTTCCTGTCTATCTCAGCAAGCGAACAGATCATTTAACATGTGACAACGATATTTGTGGGTGAAGCGGTATTCACACCCATTGTTCATGTTCCCATTCTCTTTTTTTTTTTCTTCTAGAAAAATGTCACAGAGATGTGACACCTACTAGGCACGGGGGCGTTACAGGGCTCCTCGTCCCTGTTTGACTTCTCTGCTTCATTCTAAACTTCCAAAAAAATAATTAATTACTTCAAGAAAACAGGCACAAATACACAAATATGAAAACTGTTGTGGTCTCCATTGGATAAGGCACTCCTGTTAACACTGGACAAATTATATCAATGTAGTGTATTGTTCCTTTGCTTATATACACTCGTTTTACCTTGAGAGGAACCTTTATTGTCTGGAAAGCAGGGATTTGATTCTCTCTCCAGTTCAGCCCATCCACAAACTTTTTATATTCCACTTGCTTATGGTCATCTTCAAACCTAAGCAGAGTATCCATAAGATGACTCAAGGTTAAAGCAAATTTTTAACAAAGTTGTGTCATGTTATCTACAGCATACTAATACATTACCTTCTGGATAATAAATTTTTACTCCTTTATTTCCAAACACTGGCAGGAGGACAGAAAAACACTACCAAACCGTCAGGACTTCTATATCGTACATTGTTCAATATTCTTGCACCTTATTATTGTCTCTGATAGTAGAATTCAACTTCTTTAAGGTTTACTACATTTCCATTTATTTCGTTTTACTTTTTAAGTATTGCCCAACCTTTTCCAACACTGGGATCTCACAACTGGTGACAAACATAGAGTTGGGATATCAGTATCTGATTCCTTTGTGTAGAAAAGAAACAGGTAGAATGATACAAGAGAGTTGTGCTATAACACGACTGACTTGCTTTATATGGCTTCTACAATCATTTCCTGAAAATAATCAATCCTTCAAAAATTCTGTTTGCACACACCTTGGGATCAATTTACAATTGACAACCACACAGGTCTCTAACCGATCAAATAATAGCCAGAATTAAAAATCACAAGCCTTGTCATTTGGTAGTTGTTTTATGGCATTGGTCTTTATTTCTCTGGAGTAAATATATATTTCTGTCAGTTATAAGGATCCCCTAAATGCATGAAGATATATATGCTGCCAGCTAAGGTCGACAGGTACATGTGGAACACACTGTCTCCCTCCCTCAAATTTCTAAAATCATTGCCCTGCACTAATAAACCCCATGGGAGCAGATTTGTAAGCCATGTCATCCTTCTGCCATTGATTTGGATGAAGCAGCTTCAGAAAAAAAAGTTCTCAATTCAACAAAACACTGAGGTGATTAAGGCACTTGGGAACCACTGTTATTTCAGTGGGACTAGTCAAATGCTTGAAAGATACCCGCAAGCTGAAGCTCCCATACAAAACATTCTCAAAATGAACAGCTTAACTGCTCTGCTATAAATACAGTACTAGCAGCTTTTGTGAATGACTTCTGTCTCACCTAACACCACCTACATATAAAAAGGACCTGGTTTAGGCATGTAAGAACACCCTGGAAGTGTCTGTGCTTCACTGGGGTCCATGAAGAGTCAGATACAACTAGAGAGACGCAATACCTATTCTTTGGTGGGAAACATCAGGTTAAATAATTCTGCCCTGTAATCTGGTGAGACAAATACAGCTGCAAAGGGGAAAGATCATCTCCAGGAAACAAGTCTTTTAGCAAATCATTTTATCTCATTCTTAAAGAAATAGCACTGCACAAAACATGGGCCTCCACACCTTTCAACCACTGCAGAGGGTTCTGATAAAAATCAAGCATAAAGGTACTTTAAGGGAGAATTTACAGCACAAACTTGGAAAAGAATACCAGAGAAGAGGAGAAATAAACCTTGTGACAAAAATAAACTGCAATAAACTGCAACTCATCCTCTCCTCCCCCCACACCTTTTATTCAATAGTCAGTAGGAGAGGTAATAATAAAATATACTGAGAGACATAAACAGAGATGCTATAGCGATAAACTGGAATGCTAAGTACAGCGAGTTATGCTGAAGATGAAAGCAAAGTCAGAAAAGAATGCTACTGTTACTAGTATTAAAGAGGAGCCTGAAACATTGCCATGAGAAACCCTCCTATAATAGCTTGCCTCTTTATAACAGCTCACACGCAAGTTAACATTTTCATAAAGCCTTACTTTTGGGGAATATATCCAAGCTATAAGGAAATTGTCATTCCCACTTCTAGGATGTGTTTTTTTCAGGTTTTTTGCAGGTGGCAATTGGGAAAAGAAAGGAGTTTTGCATTAGAAGTAACCAGACAATAAAAAAGCTTATGCCTCTTGGAAAAAAACTATGGCACACAGATTTTGAACATCAGAACTATCATGACAATTACTTATTCTTTTACTACATATGTATTTAACTTTTTCTCATTTTGAAAAGTCAGAAGATGAAGTCTACTGCCAAGATGCAGAGCTGTATAAGCAGGATTTTTAAATACAGAACAAGTGAAGGCATGTAACTGCTTAAACTTTATGTTGATGCAATGAAGTCAAGGAAAGCATTGCTTCTGCTTTCAAAAACCATTAACAAGGAGAAAAGTCCTTTGATGTGACAGCACTAGCAAACTGAGATGACAACATGGGCATGAAGTTAACTACAACCAAAGATTTTAATATAAGCAGAGGAAATGGGACTCCTACATCCCATATTTAAATAGCTACAGAAAGCAGCTTAAAATATTACTCCAGAACAATCCAGAAAGAAAAAAAAAATAATCTACTCTTTAGATCTCTTTCCTGCTGTGACTTATTGTATCAATATACTAAAAGCACACACTTGCAATTTGGCACAGAGTATCCAGATGGACTGAGGAGATGTTATCAATTTTTATGCATTATTAGGACAGAGATGTCATGCATTTCAGTGGCTGAAGTTAATATGACTGAAACTGACAATGCTCTTCAGGAAAGGAAATTAGATTTGTCTTATCAAGAAGATGCAACAAAGATCTCTTGAGACCATGCTTCTTTTCAGTTTTGCCTTATGACTTCACCAATACATGTGATTTTCGACTACGAAAGTCACTTCTCCATCCCTGTCATAGTTTGCAGAGCTTTTTTCCTTTGACATTGCAGAAATAATCACACGTTTCTGCTTTTAAAAATATATCCATAATGAAATACTCCAGATATGCAAAAAATCTCGTTAAATCACATTATGACCATTCCTGAGGATGCTTTGGTGAGTAAAGGCTACTTACACATACTTTTTCTTTCCCATCAGGAAATCTGTAACCCAAATATTTATGTGAAATGTTAATGTACATGCAGAGTTTTTTTAATTAGTTAGCTTTGAGTAACATTTATTAAGAAGTTAATCTGATAATAATTGTGGAGAAGCATCATGCTGCTTTAACTTACTGAAAATATTGGGATTCTTCAGTCTGTTTGATGGTGTCTGTGTAATACAGGTATACATCTACACTGTCATAAACTGCATTATGAAAGATTTAAAACAGCAAGCACAGACAAGTCTATGCAGTTGATCAGTATGAATTAAGTAATGGCTACCATCTTGTGTATACATTTACTCATGTCTTGAATAAATTGAACCATCAGTTCCCCAGCATACTGAATAACAGAAAGAATTTCTTTTAAGAGATTCAAATACTAATGCTAGAGACTCTTTTCATCACAAATGAAGGCACAGAAAGAATTTCTTTTAAGAGATTCAAATACTAATGCTAGAGACTCTTTTCATCACAAATGAAGGCACAGGTAGTCTCAGGCAGCTAAGGTAACGAGCAGAAAACCGAGTGCAGAACGACCATGAGACCATTTCCAATCTCGCTTCTGCTACTAGAACACTTGCTATAGCAGGAAAAGAAGGTTTGCTTCCTGAAAGAAATAGGTCAGCCCTAAAAAAAAAATATTACAGGGACGCAACTAGGTAAAAAATTATTACTCAGCCACAAACCAGGGCTAAGGAGGCAGGAGTGACCTGGACGGGCCTATTAGTAATGTAAGTATTGGGATGACCATGCAGGAGGCCCATTGCCATCAGGCACCGCTACCTGAGACATTAGGAATTAACTTTTTGAAACCCACAAGCTCCCCTCCAGAGTCCAACAGCCTCACCCTGGTACTGTGGAGAGGTGAAGAACTACACAGCCACTTTTAACAGAAATTAAAAGACATATTTTTAAAAATAGGGATACATGCTGAACAACTAAACTCCTGTGGAACAATCAACAGGTCATACTTGTAAACTTGTCATCCATTCTTTCTCGCCTCCATTTTTTTCTTTCCTTATCTGCCAGCTGTTTATATACACCCTTGGAAAGGACGCATCTTTTTTAAGTCCTTGTTAGCATACATTTAGCATTGCAGTAAATAACAGAAAAAAACCCTAAATTCATTACTTAAGCACCTTAACAACATTTATTTATTAAAAAAACTATAATTGTCCATTGTGCCCGCCTAAATTTAAAGAAATGCTTACAATGATTGCTGCAGTTTTCTGGCAGAAACAATTGTGCACCATCTGCATTGCTTAATACATAGTGATTAAGTGTGTGTATTGCCCTGTGATTAAAAAACTATGTGAGAACATGCTGATGGAGAAAGAAAATACTTTTTGGTAATCCAGCCCAGGTAAACTGGAAAAATGGACACATTGTTGGGTACCTAAATCTTATTATTCCACCATCCCACAACTAAAAATATAAATTTACTCTAGACAGGCAATTTGAAAGTGTGTTATGAAAACTCACAGTCTTTGTGCTAATTCTCCCTGCACTCTGTGGAAACTGAATGGTCTTTGGGTACAGTAAACAAACTCTTCGGTCATCTGGAGGTGACCACAAAATTAGACAGTAACTTCTACTCCCATCCCATGCTTTTAATAAGTGACAGATCGTTGCAGTATAATTTACAAATGTAAATAACAAATACTTTAAGAGTATTACCTTTCAAAATGGAAAAATAGAACCATTAAGTCCTACAGAAAGTCTTAGCCACCTAATCTCAGACAACAAAGCTGAATAAACATACAGCTTCACTCTTCAGCTATTATCTGATCACACTGCCTAGCATCATTTTATAGCTGAATAGGGTCCAGCTAATGCATTAGCTATATATACTGATTTTGTGGGAATCAGTCCAACCACTTTTATTGTACCACTTGCTTCTTTCATAAATACAGACACACACAGTAGGAACTCCATCACCACTTGCTTCAGAAACATCAGTGGACACAAAATTACATGCTTCCTCATTAAAAAAAAGAAAAAAAAAAAACCAGGGAAGAAATATTGCTGACAAACTTTGCCCACGCTGAATTGCATACTCCCCAGGAGTGAGATTGTTCTTCACTAACAATAAATCTGCCTGTTTCACGCTCCTTCAGTCTCAAAGAAAATTCAGAAGGAAAGGAAGAGAAGTCTAAATCTCATACCGCCAACTCTACTCTTTGATTTCCAGGTTACTGGAAATTGACTCCTATTAAATAGACTTCAAAAAAAACCCCAATCTTTCCCCGACTGTGTACAATAAAATGACCAGGCAGTGACAACTGCACACACTATTAAGCATGTGACAGTCTTCCTTCTTGTCTGCAGTGCAGTGACTCACCACATAAACCACCGCCTTTCGAAGCAGGTGATATTGTAACGTAGAACTGGCATTACACGTAGCACTCTACCACACAAAGTACTTCTCACACTGATATCTGAGGCCCAGCTTCACACCATTTACCTTTCTCACACAGAAATCTGCAATACAGGCTGGCCACAGCCCCTTTAGAAACAAAGGAAAATGGATGGTAATTTCGAAATCCAGCTTCTGTACAAGCTGAGGAGATAACTCTCTCCTCCATTGTCTACAGAAAGACTCTACAGCGGCTGAATCCTAACTCAGCTGTTATGAGTACCTGCCTAAAGCTGCGTGAAATCCAACCCTTAGTCTCCTCCTTGTCTTCTAAGCTTATCTCTAATTTTTATTATAGTGTACTGGACTTATTAACTGCCTACACTGAGACTTCTCAGGAGAGCAGAGGTTCATCTCACAAAAGCTTTCCCTGGTATAAATTCACAAACAATAAACATGTCTCTGGAGCCTATGATGTGACAGGCTTGTCTGTTTTTAATCAGCATTGAGTTAGTACATAAAGGAAAACCTCTAGTCCCTTGTCTGTGCGCCTATTAAATTTCAGCCTTTATGAAGCAGAAACTATGAGAACCCCTTGTCTAGTACAGGATGTCAATTGTCTTCCAACACTTTATGCGCTGGGCAGCTTAGTGGGAGTTCTAAACGCTGAATTTTAAATTAATGCTAAAATTCAGACACGCTTTTGATGACTAATGTTTGTAACCTAACTGTCAGAAGTGATGAATGGCAAACAAACTGCCAAAGTTTTCTATCTGGCTAGTGCAGGGAACTGTTCTGGAAGTTTTTGGTCTGGAAACATGGGCTTTGTGAAAAATAGCCCCTTTGGCTTCTTAAAGCAGTCTTGTTGACACTGATTTAAGTAGGAAGTCTTGCTTGCAGTACAAAGACGCTTTATTAAAATAGATTCCACATCTCTGCCTGACATGAGTCTTTTCATTATTTGATAAATCCGGATGCTTAGTTTGCAATTCCTCCTGAAATCAAAAAGCATATCTACCTGAAAGCATCTAAACATGACAGAAGACAAGACCTGCTCCTGCTTTTTATGTAGCATGAAGGCACAGACAACACATTCAAGGATTTCCCACAGGGGAAAGAAGAGACTAATGAGCATGCATTTAAATCTATTAATAGAAAATCTGGCCATGAAAACCAAACTCAACATGACATCAGTGTTCAAAACACCACAGGTTAGCCTTTAATACAAGTGCACTGAATACTTGTTTTTTTCACTTCTATTCCCATTAATACAGCTAGCCAAGCAACTTGTCTCAAAACAATTAAACATGCTATGGAAAAATACCAAAACCATGCCAACACTCCTTTTCCTTTTTAAAAATTACAATAAACTATGTTTCAGGTGAGATTAATAGGAGTAGCAAACCACTTTTATTTACTACTGATGCTGTTTACTTGATTCAGGGACATTTCATTGTATTCATCTTGGTATGTTTCTTAAAACTCGCACAATGTGCTTTCATAAGATTATTGGTTTTACCTTACATATACATATGAACAAGTACTGCAAAAAAAGTGAATCTCATTGATGATGAGAAGTATCAGTAGCTGATTCCCATAAGACTAATTCCATAGAATACTGGCAAAACCCAGATGATCTACCATGCCAGACAAAATGAAGAGAAGGTTCTAAGATGGATGCACCTTAGTTGATTATAAATATTCTATAAATATGAAAGTCCACATGTGTATAGGGACAAAATCGGCATCATAAAATTATTAGTATTATATAAAAGACAAATTCTGAAGAACTGTGTCTGTCATAGATATTTAGCATTGATTTGCACCTATGTATGCAGGTCATACTATCTGCCCTTAACTTACATGGTCAGTAAAGCTTGGAGATTATCATCAGCCAGCGGCAACTTAAAGGACTTGCAAATAGTCCTGCACATCTCATGGGGCAGCACTCCACATCTACACAAACAGAAGGAGAGGGGGAGAAGCGTACATTAGGTATTTTCCAGATTTCCTTCAAGTGAATGTTGCTGTGAATAGGAAAATACATGAGGAATATTGGGGTAGAGGTAAAGAAAACGAGGTTTTCTGAAATTTCGCTATTACAAAGCTGAGAAACTTAAAGAGCACACGGGGCCTGTCCGCCCCACGCTGAGGTCCTTAGCGATTCTGTGATTCTTTATCTGTGACATCAGAGAACAAAAAGGGCAGATGAGTCATATAAAGAATCAGCTACAAACCCTTTCTTTTTTCCCTTAAATAACTATTTTTCCTCTGATTTAAATTACTGTTTTGCTTGTCAACAGGCATCTGATTATGTCACAGAATGTTCAGTACAGCAGCTATAATAAAAAGTCCACAAACAAAATGAAGAGGAGACAAAAAGGCCATCCTTCTCTTGTCTACTGTCAAGTGCTGAGAGATGCTTAACATCATAAATCATATTCTTTGGCCGCAATATACCATTTGCTCAGCAACAACCAGAAAGTAGGTAGGTTTACAAGCAGAGCTTCCAAATAACAGCTTAGGACAAACTGAGCAAACTTACTTTTTGCGGTCGTTGTATATAAGCACCGCAGACAATTGTTCAAAGTTCTCAAAGCTGTTTTTCTTCAGTTGTTCTTGAGCCACTGCAAGAAGGAAGTGGCGGTCCATTTCATATTCATCTCTCATGCTGTAATAGCGCCCGAGAGTCATAATTTCATGTTCTGAAAACGCTCCATCAGTGACACTGACTATCAAATTCCTGTTCACAAAAAAACCAGCCTACATTAGTTTTAAGCAAAGGAGTTAAAATCAGTTAATAATCACTACATTTTGGGCAAAAAAAGGATTAAAGTGCACTCATTATAAAATGCTGTATTTAGATCTTTAAAGAATGCATCCACTTAAATTTGAAATCCAGACCTGTTTGAGGAAGTATAATGGAAAATACCTGAACACTTAAACTTTTGCGGGATGTCCACATTTCTTCAATAGCTGGCTACACATACAAAAATACATAAAAATCATGGCTGAAGCCTTTTACCAGAGATACCATACTGGCATAGGATATTAGCAAAGATTAGTTACATCATTGCGTTTATCCAACCAGAGAATGAACTAAAAAGGTGTTACCCTGTTTTGTTCCTAATTCTATTTTGCATTCTGCAGCGCATGATTAATTATTTGTAAACAAAAAGCATGCACAACAACAGTTGCATAAAACAAAGAGAGAATTAACAACGGCAGAGAAGTGGGGCAGAAGATCCAAACAGAGAACAGGATATTAATCAAGTGTCATTGTGAAAGCTGGCTCTGTGGGGTAGCTTTCAGGGGAAATCTGGGGGAATGGAAACAGAAAATGGTCACAGAGAAAGGGCAGAAAATTACACCCAACTTGTAACCACAAGTCCTTCGGGCAAGAATGGAAGACAGGAGGCGGTAGCAAGACCTGTTTGTGCTTGGACACTGTCAGCAGAGAATCAGATCCCATGCAGGAAAGAGCCTGAGGTGTGCTCTCCCAAGATTGCTCGTGCTGCTCAGATGGATCTGCCCAGTCCAAGGAAGAAGAAATGTTCCTGAGATCCATCTGATGCACCAGTGCTGGCACTGAATGACTAGTCATTCCTGCTAATATCATGAATCTATTGCCAGTAATAGAGCTGGAGTGACAGTAAGCTCCTGAAAGTGCATGTAGTATATCAGCAAATGGACACAAGCTTTGGAGCTTAAGAATCAGGACTAGCAATTACAGTTCAGAACAATCTCCCTCTGCTTTATAGTGCTGGTGGAGGGGAGAAGAAGAAGTAATTTTAAAGAACACATTGTCTTTGTAGTAGGAGTTTTGTTGCCTTCAATGATTACAGAGTTATTCATAGGTCCTGGAAGCTGACACAACATAAGGGAAGAAAAACATCAGTAGTGAAGTATGCAAAACCTAAGAGGCTTCCTGCTCTCCTGGAAAAAAATGGCCTGAACTGTAGGTTACCTCAGCTGTTACAAGCTCTCTTGTCAAACCTGGCTTAGTGTAGCTATACATTGGTGTTATGAACCCAAACGTCTGTCTCTGGTGAACACACGCTCAACACGGGGCTTTTTTAACAGTAACTGTCAACACAGGCCTATGTGCCTCAATCAAAAATGCATTGATTATATATAATACTTCTGAATAAACTGCACTAAGAATAAACTTCCCTGTAACTGCTGATGCAATTAGAGCTGTACCTTGTGGAACCCTTGAGGGTACTGCATCACTGTTATTATATACCGACCTTTGAAAACAGATTGGAGAAATTATTTGTGATGCACAAAGTTCTGATGCAAGACTCAAACTGCTAGCTGGAGAACAGTTAAATTGTTGAATGAATCTGATAATGGGTCTCTTAACGTCCACATATGAACTGAAAGCACAGAAACTTAATACCTTTCCAAACTGCAAAGTTTTATCAACAAACAGAATTTTTCACTTGGTTCCTCTCAGAGGCTTTGCAGTCCTGTTCAAATGATGATCTCTTCATAGAATATGATTGCACTTATACAGCTATTCAAAAAAGGATGCTAAACAATGTGCAGTGTCTACTTTGATTCAACTGCTGCTTTTTCATATTAAATGAATCAGAAAGATCCTTTCTTTGCAGTGGCAGGGAATAAATATAAGGACAAGTTGTTGACAGTGGTGAATCTTATTGGAGATTATGCAAACTCAATGACCAAAACTTGGTTCATCTATTAATATTATCATTATCTTGTCAGTATTCTTATTCCACTTACTCAATATTATTATTTATATCATAGCAGCGTTCAGAGATCCAGTCAAAACTGAAGCCTCTTTCCTGGAACCTGAAGTAATACTACTGCAAAGACAAAGAAGAGGACAATACCACCTGATAAGCCTGGCACTCTGAATGCTTGGGCTGGTGAAGCTGAAAGGATGTAGACAACGTTACCCATCTGAATATTTCCACAGACTGAATTTCCACACATGGCACAGATTTTTCCAGGGTCAGGATTTTATAGGTCTCTTATTTTCTTAAGCCAGTCAGAGACAATCAAGTCACCAAAACCCTCAGATAAAATTATTGTCTCATTTGGGAATTAAGCAATATTCTAGTGATTGCTAAGTACTAATGAGTGAGACCAAAGATCTGCAAACAGAATTACATCTAAACTCTTACTGACAAAAAGAAACAAGTTGCAACAATTGTTCCCACAGATTAGTTATCTTTGGGTTTACTTTTTTTTTTCTTTTGGTTCTAGAAGCATAAGACAGATTGCAGTCTGAATTTGGTAGAGAAAGCAGAAATAACAATTAACTGCCTAAGAGAGCTGTTTCTCAAGCTGAATTGAAGATAGTCATCTTTGTTAAACCCACATGATTCTTTGTCTCTAACAGTGAACAGTCTTGCCAGTAGTTCATGAGAAAAAGCAGTCTGGATGGGAACATGTGACGCACAGGCATCAAAGTTTTAGTTATTTTTTTCTTCTCTTTTTAACAAAGCTTTCAATAGTTTTAACAATAGCTTAGGGGATAGCTTCAGTGTACCTCATGTATTTATTTCCCGGATGACGTGCTGTAGATTTGATTTGGGTTCTGAAAGCAGTTAAAATAAATTGTGTAATTACAACTCTGCTTCACTACATCATACTTACAGGTGTACTTTTAAATGCAGCTTATGTGAAATTACATAGGTAGAAAGGAATAAATCTGAACAGTCAAATTCAGAGCACAGTACAGCTTTAGCTGTACTTAAGATAAGAAAAGAGGATTATCATGCTGGTTGAAACTGTCACACAGATAATTGCCTGTACTAAAAATAATCATTTGCAGTTAGTTATAATCACGAAATACCACAACAGATTAAAAACAAACAGTGATGTACACAAGCAAATACAAAACTGAAAGAAAAATACATACTCTATTCACAGAAAAATATCTTTGACTTTTCATAGATGCAAAGAAGTGCTCTCGTCTTCATAATTAAAAAATGTTTCCATCATTCTAAAATAAGACACATGGATAATAAAGAGAGCCTTTAGATTACTGGATATAACACGAATTAACAGAAACAAAATCTACTGTTGCTAGAAAGCACCAAAGTTAAACATTCCTTAGGGGCAAATTCTTCCTCTGTCAGTGTGAACGCTTCCTGTTGGAATCCCTTCGGTCCCACCGCAGGAGGCATGTACACCATCAGTAGGTGCTCAGACACGCCCAGGTGAGCACTGAGGCCAAAAAAACAGTATTACATGGATTGCCCTGCTTTCTCTCTTACTCATGGAGAAGGCTACTGGTTGCTGGAACTGAGTGCCTCAATACCACATAACTAGACCTACCTTACTGCATGCCACAGAACAGCACTAGCCTAAATTATACAGCTGGACAGTTCATAGCTGCACTGTGATTAAATTTACATTCAACTGAGTCTCTCCTTGATAAAATAAAAATCTTTCCCTGCTTGTTTAGAAGCACAATCATCCCTTCTAAAAGTGTGCTCCGCCAATTTTGTCATGAAAATGTTCCGAAACATTGGCCCGCTCTTAGTGCATGCAAGAAGACAAAGTTTTGCAGATGATTATTTCATAATTTGAACCAAAACTGTAACTATTTGATTCTAAACAGTTGCTGAGTACATAAATTAAAACCCTTTTCCAAGTGCTACAAAGTTTCTTCAGATATACATGAACTTTCAATTTTCTCCCCTTCTTACTCTAGTAATAACTAGAGTCCCTCTTAATGCAGCTAACAACTCAGAATCTTGCTTCTGTCAAGTAGAACATCTCAGCCTAGAAATATTTTTACCAAAAACTGCCAATAACTGTGACCTCTCTTAGTGTGAGTTCTACCTTTTAATCACTTATGTTTCATTTCTGAATACCACCTTGTTTTAATTTCTCACTACTTTCAATTGCTGGATGAACCTTCTGCTGACCTACATATCTTCTCAGATATTTCAGAAGCCTTTTCTGCCTTGGTTAACATTCCCATATACACATACATCTACTTATATGCTTTAGTTGCTATGACAGTTCCTAGATACATAGTATATTACCACTGTGAAGATCAAAATGCTTCTAGGCAAAATCTCTTCCTCTGTTCCACATCATTAACTTCACCAGTACCCAGCACAGTTCATACGCTCAAGTATTCTGGCTGTGGGACAAACTAAAATCAGCTTGCATTTGAACATGATTTGCTCTTTCAAATATCTATCCATTTGCAGCTTGCCATATATGCATCATTGCCAGAATCCAGGTCTCACTGGATCTCACAATCACTCAGCCGGTCTCTGCTGAAATTACTATACAAGCATTAATCATTGCTCTCACTACTGCTTTCCAGTGTTTTTTAAAGATGCTTATAGATGCTACCACTGCATCCTATAATTTCAATGCACCATGGTGCTGCGAAGACTCTCTTCTTTATCAATGACTCAAAACCCAAATAACATAATTTTCAGGAGGCCCACTCAAACACGCCTTCTTGAATTTCAAAACTACTAATTAACCTGTTTGACTCTCTCAGCATAGGCTTTTCTTTATCCTTTGGTGTATATACTAGTGCTGACTTGCCCTTCTTCCCAACATCCTGTGCCAGCTTCATAAAAAGCAGACAGATTTTAGTTGTGCTTTTCAGCTTACTTCAAACTATTCCATTTCTCTTTTTTTTTTTTTTCTGGGGTATGGATTCACTTTCTTTTCACATACAGTCTCCAAGTAAATGCAAAACAAATGTATCCCATTTGTCAGCTAACACGTGCAGAAAACATCAAGAAACAGTCATGCTCTATACATTTTTGGGCAATGTGCCTTCATTAAATACTAAAAAACAAAATCCACTGTCTTACCTGAAAGGGTCGTACTCAATCACCTCGGTATGCTCAGGGTCAGTGGCTGCAAACACCTGTATGATCTCTCGGGAATGAGGTTCAGCTGTGTCTTTCAGTTTCTTGAGGATGACACCAATATCAGCCATGGAGAACTTAACAAAAGGAAAGCAACACATAGATTAGAGAGAAAGGCAACCACCTATGCATGTACCTGCAAGAGCTGTCAAGATGCAGGGCAATGCTGACCTTCTAAGTTTTATTAGTTTCTTCATTGTCTCACTTCAAATGCATAAATCAGCACTGTGTCAAGTTTGAAGGGAAGCTTGCTAATGAAAAAAAACTGCCTCCTACTGAGAATATAAAAAATTAAACAAAAATCATCAGACCAGGCGCTCTCAGAAAGCTTATTCCAGGTACATAAAAGGACATCCACTTTTGCTTCAAACGTTGAATTGTTAAAGCAGAAGAATTTAAAGCACTGTTCTGATAACTTGGTCCTCATTTTATCTTGGTGCATCTCTATTCTCAACAAAACTCACCATGTTAAAACTAATCTTTTCACCGTTGATTCCGATAAACTGTTGAACAGATATTCTCATTCATATTAGACTGAATATGCTGTTTTACATACTCCGAATTAACATACTGGAAATTTCTTAGGAACCAGTTTCTCCTGTCATGTAAGAAGAATGCTTATTTCTTCTAAATAAAGGCCATTAAAACAAAATCAAATTTAGATAAACAGAACTGAAGCACTTAAGCTTCTGCCCTACATTCAGATTGTTGTGGCACAGCTCTATCAAAGATTTACTTGCTGTACTCATTTTTAACATAAAACATATATGTATTTAGTCATTAAATAGGGGTTGAATCCAAGCACGAGTATCTCATATACCCTTACATCTGTTATGCTCTACCTAACTTACAAAGCAGAATGAACTGTCCAAAAGTAGTTTTCTCCCATTTCTTCCAGTAAGCAATGTTGTTTCAACTAGCAATTATTTGAAATTTGGCATGACTGATATTAAGGACCTAATTACAACCGAGATTCGGCCTCATTCCCAATTATGCTGAAGTCTATCTACAGCTTTGTATCAGTTCAAAAGTATCTAGAAGTAGGTAAAGTCCCTATGACACTGACAGAGCAGTATAAAGTGATCCAAGTTTAGCAAATGCATCAGTGGTTGCAGGTAACATGTTCAGATTTAGAGAAAACAGTTGCTGCATATGTCAAAACTGCTCCAGGTACAAGCTTGGCAAGCAATGCCACGCAAGGCAGTGGTGTGGAGCAGCTGGACCAGTGATCAAAAAGTTTTGGAGAAAGCAACTTTTTCAATCCTCTCTCCAAGCTGTTATTGTTTGGGCCACAGCACACAGCTTTTTTGAAAAGGCAAGGAACAGAGACTGAGAAAAGACTGGGCAGAAGGAATCAATCAGAAGAGTATTTAAAGATGGACAAAGTGTTCTGCCTATTTAAAAACCTGTCTTCCCTACATTATCAAAGCAGTTATTTTTACATCTTTTTTCTAAACTACTTATTCCAAACACCTACATAGACATCAAGTATCCAAGCAGCATGGCAATAAATCTTTACCCACTCTACTCCGTTGTCATTTAACTGCTGACATGCTATAGTCACAATCTCGTTTTGTTTGATTGTCTTGCTAAGGTCAGAAGTTATTATGTTGGATTCAATGGAAGTAAAATCAACTTCCACGTTTGTGCTGCAGAAGACTACAAAGTTTGAAAAATTGAACTGTTTCAGAGATGATGAAATCATTTCCAAGGAGGCATTATTTGAAAGGGTCCTCTTCAAACCTCAATAATACTGGTAGGACTGTGCACAACACACATGTTCTGCTTTGCATGCAAATTTACGCTTCCTAAATACATCTTTTTTCCTCAAATTGTAAAAGAAACTAGCAGCGTTGAAAAGTTTTGAGAAAAAAATCAGTGACGAGACTCCATGATTTTTCTCTCCCCATAACTTAAAAACAATACAATAAATACAATTCTGAAACAGAAAATTAAAATTTTCTTAATATCTCCTACAGTGTCAAACAAAAGTTTTAATGCCGGCAAAATAAATTCCCACCTGCACCATGATTACCAAATCAAAATTTCATCTACATCAACATATGCCTATTGCAATGTGGTCAAAATGGTATTTTCCAGAAGAAAAACATTCCATTTGGATTTCTTTCACCAGTTTCCAGAAAACATACTGATGTGTTCTGCTGAAAGGAAATCTCTGTCTACTCAGAAGGAAAATTATTTATTTTCTGTTCTAGAAATAACTGACTAATAGTCAACATTGTTTCCCCTTCTTCAAACCATCTTAAAGGTCTGCTCTTCTCTAATAATTGCTCAAGTTCTTGTGATTTGAATATGCAATCCCTTGATGAACAGAGGCAAACAAGGGATGTCCTTCCTTCTGGAGATCTGTTGAAAGGATGTGAATAAAAGCATCCATCATTGTGAGAATAAGCCTTTTTTTCTACCAGCTGTTTTGAAATCTTAACTCTGCAAAGAACATTTCAAAATTCATTTTAAAGAAGTATTTTTAGTCTTGCTTCTTTCCATTTTGCAGATGTTATTTTAATAATATACAGTCATTTGGCCTGGAAAACTAAGAACTCATCTGTTTGATCCAAGATAATCAATGCAAACAGCAATTCCAAACAACATTTACAATCTAATGATGTGCTCTGCATTTTGGAGAATAGCTTTGGGTTTCATCCTACTAGGAGGAGAAACAGTCCAGCAGTAAGAAAACATAATGTATATAGCTTTGCATTTTACTGCTTAAAGCATTTAGCAGTTGTAGTGTTTTACATCAACAAGCGTTTTGCAGACATTCCTCATTATTCCAGGAAAGGCAGGTGGTGCTAAGGCCATGTTCATTTACAAAGAAATCACACCGTTCTGCTATTTTCATTCGAGTGAGAACAGCACGTGTGGCCCAAAGGCAGCACAGGGTCAGGTTACATCTACCTCTGCCTCAGCAGCACAATGGCATCAAGACTCGCAGTCCCCAAGACTGCGCTAGGCCTACTGGGGTCTTGGGAGTCCTGCAGGTTTACTCGCTTTGGTGATCCAGCACACAGGGGACAATTAAAACTTGCACTAAGAACCTTCTCCCGTCTCCATCCACAAAAGGTCTGGACAAATGGGCAGAGGACCACAGCTCGATAAACCCTCCTGGATATTTTCCCTAGGGGTACTCTCAGCAAGCCTAAGCAAAAGGGCAGCTCTGGAGAAGGTCTGCTGAAGGCACAGCTCATGCTGCCGCCGCACCACGAGCCATGAAGCATACACACTACAAGTCCTCACAGCATAGTCTAGTCCAAAGGGTCTTCAAGATGACACTGTGATGAAGCAACTATCCAGAAGACAGACTGGGATGCAGAAATGCCTTGGCTCCTGAGCTGGCTCTCAGAGTGACTGGGTCAGAACTGCATGTAACAGGAATTTCCAAGTATACCAGGGCATATTTATTCAAATATGGCAGCACAAACTTCATCACAAAAAAAACCCAAAACATAGTCCACATTTCTTACCAAACCAACATAAAGCCCCACAAAATGCTCTGTAAATGTCCTGTGGTTCTCCATCTCTGTATCCTTTCTTTTTTTGACCTGATAATTGGTATAGGACAATAAATTTCCTTGTATTGGATATGTTTCTGGCTTTGGCGAATGAAGGCTTCTTTATCAGTCACTTGTGTAATGACTGGTAGCATAAAGTATCTATCAGCAGAGGCACCCCAGCTCTGTGTTAATTGTTGCTCTCCCCTCTGAAGGCAACACCAAAAGATAGTGAAACTCTGCACAAACAGTAAGCTTGAATTCCTGACTGTGATATGAATTTCTAATATTACAAGGGAAATGTTTTAGCAGATAAATATGTATGAACCCCAAAAAATCAAAGCAGGGAATAAAATAGCCTCATCAGTAAGACTGTAAGTTGGATGTGTCCACATCTTGAGTACTGTGCACTGTTCCATTCTCCACACCTCACAGTTGCCTTGCAAGGACAGACTAAAAAGGGTGAGACTCTTACCTGGATAGGATTAGGCTAAGAGGGCAGAATGTGTGAGAGTTACAAAATGACAGGGGTGGTGCATAACGTGAATGGGGATCTTCACCAAGCCCAAGAACACTAGAAGCGGCATTGAAACTAGTGGGAGGTGGGTTTAAAACAGATAAAAGATAGTTACTTCTATTATCATATTTTTTTTTACAGAGCAGGCAGTGAACTTTTCAACTTGCTGCTACAGAAAGCTCTGGAAGCAGACAGTATCTGTAGGTTCAATAAGGGTTAGATCAATTCAGGGACAACAGGTCCATAAACAGTCTCAAAAATGAATAGGCAGGGATATACCTTCTAACAACTCCTAATACAGTAAAAGGGGATGCTGAGAAAGTAGAAAGGGAACAGACAGTAAAGAGTGACCAGGTGTGCATGCACTCCCTAGCTAGCATTTCCTAAATCCATTGCTAGACAGAGAGCACTAGGCTGTGAACTTTGGGGGAAGAAACTAGGCACAAATCATTCTAAAAAATATATAGATAAGATAGTCCTTAAAGATAACAGAAAATAACAAAAGCTTGTTTCACCTCATTTGCATGCTTCTCCATGTAGTTGAACGTGTACTCATCAGCATCCACCAAAAGAAAGTTGTGACCATGGAAACAAACTCTGGCTCCAACAAACAGATTCTGAGCCTTGAAGTATTCAGATGGCTCACTCTTAAATAGCTCCTGCCCAGGCTTCTTAATGCGACCTCTTTCCAAGAACTTCCCACCAAGTATCCCTGTGGGAATAGAATTGTAAATAATTAATTGTGGCTCTACTTGGGGGGAAAAAAAAAAACAAAAAACAAAAACCCAGAAAACAACACAAAAGAAAACCCAAAAGATACGCCAGACCAGCTGCTTTGTACTTAAATATCAGTTTTCATCCTTGAGTTTCTTGTCTCAATATACTCTCCCTCTCGCTCTCACTGCTGAAAGAACTGTCTCTTCCAGGGACCACGGCAACAGTTACATTGTGCACATTCTGTGACATGTCGCATTTGAACGCCTGCCAAACACCTTCCCTTCTTTTCTTTTCTTTAAAATGGGACAGAAATGTGCCTCTTCAAATCATTCCCATAACCCTGTTGCCAGCTTTGGGACTGACCCTTGAGAAACATTATTTGCAAAATGTAAGATGCAGGCAATTATCTTTGAACTGTTTAAACAAAAAAGAAAAAAAAAATCACAACTTAGGATAGCACAGTCCTATGAAGATGATGAATTCTGGTGTACTGTAATTCTAACTTGTTTTTAAGGGCTTTTGAATGCAAAAAAAAAAAAAAAAGCTGGAGTGACATGACACTTCCACACACTGTTCTGCCAATGCAATTTAACTGCGATCTGTTTTTTTCTTTGTGAGATGGGTATGTCACATTATTTCTTTTCACATTATAATGATTTTATTCATGCCACAGGAAACTGCACACAGTGCTCAAGGTGATGTAACATTCCGCTTTCCAGTACTATCATCTGGTGCACCACAAGGCTGCGTTGCCTATACCAAGCTTTCTAGAAAACGGTCTGTCACATGTTTAGTTTCATCAGGATACGTGCCCCACAACAACTCCGGAGTGCATGGGGTTTTTTTCCTGCTAATATTTGAGCTTCCAAGCCAAATGCCAAAAAAGCATACTTTAGTAATGTTTAATGATGTCTTACATATTAGGTAGTGATGCAACTCCAATAAAAGGCTGAGTAACAGTGCAACAAAATGCCTTTTATAGTCAAACTTCTAAGTGAATGTGAAACCCAAACTACTTATTAAACCAGAGTTTGGATCAGATGTCTGTCTTCACTGCTTTACTAGCACCACAAAAGCAAAAGACAAAAAATACACTATGGTACTAGTCAGGTCTAGTTCGACAAAAACAACAATTTGAATCACTAATGTAACTCTAATCTCAACACATTCTTTTTCATCTAGCTATTTAAACAAATATGAAACTTTAGGTTATATAATCCTGGCAACTCTTTGTAATATTTAAGCAGAACTGGTCATTGTAAGATTGGAATTTCACTCTTGCCTCTGTATTTCCTTGCAATTATGCACTTAGATAGGAAACTTACCGTAATACCTCTATCCCATAACTGTTTTTTAAATGTTACAAGTTAGTACATTTCACGTGGTATAAAGAAAAACAACCAAAAGTATCTCACTAGGTTAGAGATTTTACACTGAAACCTGATGAGAGATTTTGATGGAAATCTACAAGAGCCAGGCTCTAAGCACAACCAAAGACGCTCTTCCATTAAGATCAGATTAGACTTTGCAGGTGTTTGTACAGCTGTTGGCTTGGTCTTACACTGAGTAAAAAAGGAGTTGTCATCTCCTACATGGGGAGGCAAAGTTCTCACACTTTGACCCCCATCTCAAGAAGTGCTTCAAGATGTCCAGCCCTGTGCATTTCAAATACAGTTGCAGAGTGTTACTAATAGTGTGAAGTACTTCTCAGCAACCTTCAGGCTGCTGGACTGAAAAAATCAAGAGCAACTTCATTACTTCCATCTCAGGACTGAGATTTGGAACATTTTTACTTGCCGATTTGTATCAAGTCATTTAAAAAAAGGCAAAAATAGCCCTTTGAATCTGTATACAAAAGGGATGGTCAAGTTGTTATTTTGGGAGGCACTTACTCTTTTAACTCATCCCCTCTCCAAAATGTGCTCAGCCTTACTCTTCTCCCACCCCGTCCACATCAGCACCTTTCCTTCTCACACATGAATGCTATTCTCGCTCCCATTTTGCATGCCTTACTCCTTTTTCCTGTCTGACCTATGCAAAGCCTTCTCATTCTTAACCCCGAAGAAACCCGTTCACTTTTCCTTCAGACATGACGAAACCAAGGGAGGGATAGAGAGAAGAAACAGGGAAAAGAAAAGAAGGAAGGTGGGAACAAAGAAACTTCTGCAGTCTGAGGCCTCTTTCCAGCTGCTGATCTACCTCCCCCTCCATCCCTACTTCTTATCCTGCCTCTTCAAGGCTGTTCTCACTAAACTCTCCAATGACTGGTTCTTAGCCACATCCTTCCACTTCACCTTCTACCACCTCTGCAAGTCAGCTACTCCATCCACTTTAACATCCCAGGAAAGTTAAAAACCCATTTATAGATACTTGCCTTTCATACGTGTCTTAAAGCATTTAGAACCATAGAATCATGGAATAGTTTGGATTGGGAAGGACCTTAAAGATCATCTAGTTCCAACCCCCCTGCCATGAGCAGGGACACCTTCCACTAGACCAGGTTGCTCAAAGCCCCATCCAACCTGGCCTTGAACACTGCCAGGGAGGGGGCATCCACAGCTCCTCTGGGCAACCTGTTCCACTGCCTCACCACCCTCATAGGAAAGAAATTCTTCCTTATATCTAATCTAAATCTACCCTCTTTCAGCTTGAAGCCATTACCCCTTGTCTTACCACTACCTGCCCTTGTAAAAACGTCCCTCTCCAGTCTTTCTTGTAGGCACCCTTCAAGTACTGAAAGGCCGCAATAAGGTCTCCCTGGAGCCTTCTCTTCTCCAGGCTGAACAACCCCAACACTCTCAGCGTTTCCTCATAGGAGAGGTGCTCCAGCCCTCAGGTCATTTTTGTGGCCCTCCTCTGGACCCACTCCAACAGGTCCATGTCCTTCTTATTTGTTATCATTGGTATGCAAACTTGCCCGTTTATTGTTTCACATTTTGTTTGACTAGCAATGTTCAATGGGCTCCCAGGTGCAATCCCAGCATGTTTTCTCATTCCAAAATAAAAGGAAGCCCGGAAGCAATCTCTGGCCTGGCACCCATGCTGTTGAGAGCCTGACCAAATGACTACATCCACACTGCCCAGTGCGTGGCTCTGGCTCTGCTCTGGGTGCTGTGTGATAAATCTGGGGTCTCAAGACACAGCTGTTACTTTCGTGTGTTCCAACTGCTTGAAGGTTTGTGAGGGCTGTGCTGCAGTCCAACAGAGTGGTGTTTTACAGCGTAAAACTGAGAATATGTTTTGCAGCCCCTGGGTGTGGCAGAAAGACCTGAGTTTTTGAGTGTGCAAAACCTCCTGGGATAGCTTTTGATGACTGAGAAGGGTGGAGCAAGCCAAACCTGGTGCAGCCTTGTCCTTACTGCCTTGCAGGAGAGTTTCCTGGAGTTAAGCACCCTCCAGGAGGGGCCCCAGGCTCTCTGGGCCCTTGTCTAGTTGACATGGTGCAAAGCAGAATGAGGAGTGACCGAACAGGCATTACATATGCTTGGGGTCAAAGATTCAAACTGTTCCCTGGATTTCTTTAATTTAACAGTGCAGCTGTACCCTTAGCATCCTTTGTCTCCAGACATAAAGAATGCCAATCAAACATGTCATTCACTGGTGGAGAACTGACCTGCTCCTGAGCCTCACAGCAGCATTACATAATAAATATATATATGTGTATGTGTATTTAGCTGCAGTAAAATAGTTTGCATAAGTTACAGGCCACTGGATGGCAGGAAACTAGTAAAATAATGATGAGAGGACACTGCTGCCATAAGCAGTGCTGAATCTTGATGTTGCAGTGAAGAAGGGCTAATTGGGAATGCCGATTGAAGCCCAGACAGGTACTCTACACATTTTCAAAACATTTCTCAGAGAATTGCTTGTATCTTAGCTGGGGGTGAGGTCCCTATTTATGCATTCATAATATAGTTGGATACAAGCAGAGATGCTATTAGAAGCTCTTTGCATTGAAAAGGCTCAGGCCTTCCCAAAAACCTACTCCTGTGCAGGACATTCAAAATACCTTAGTAGCACCACTGGCACGGAAAGAGTTCTGAAGGAATACAGCAGGGTCTGGATATTCACCACACCTTCATTTTTTTATGGATGTGATGTTCACAACAGGTCTGAAATTGATTAACTTCAGATATCATTTTTAGTAAAGGCTTAAGAATAGGATCACAAGAATACTTAGTCCTTAAGTGTAAGCTGCATAACTGGACCTCAGAAAGTCAACTGCTGCCACCAGAGCCTGAAGCAAGGGACAGTGAACAGTCCTCCCTGGGACAGTCTTTGCTCTAGACAGTGAGCTGGGAGTACCAAATAGGTCAGTACTGAGCACAGCGAGCTGGTCACCACTGCAAGGTGTACCTGAAATACCTGGTGCTCTGTGCCAAGAAGCTGATACAGGGCGATTCAAGCAGTATTACAAGAGCTAGTCAGGAGGTTCCGCAAGAGCCCAGCACGGTAACTAAGGAAACTTTCTATTACTCTTTCTCTCGCCTTTGAGAAAAAACGTGATTTTCTGGTTTTTTGCTCTCTCTCTTTGTTTTATCAGAGGCCGACAGCAGCTCTTAAGAGTCAGTCCTTCAATAGCACATGTTGAGAGGTGCCAGAACACTTCTGGACGTTAACTGCTATGAAACTGTTGCTGCAGATGTTTGTGGGCTTCACAGCAATACATTAATCTCTCCAACTGGGTCATGGTTAGCCAAGGCTTCCCTATCTCTCTGAGTTACGGAATGACTTCCTGACATCCTTCCCAGTGCTGTGTCTTTCCATCCATGCACAAGACACTCCAAGGAAGTAAAAAGATGCTTGGAAATCACAAAACCTTTTGTATCCTCAGTTGGAGTCAGCCTACAACCAACAACAGTGGTCAAAAGAATTTAACCATGACAACATTGGGTGACTATGATCCAGCAACAGGATAAATGTGATCAAGCAACTGAGAACAAAGCATTTGTCACTTCAACACTGGTAGTCTGGCTCTTGAAAATCAGTTCAGTGTTATACACGCACACACACACACACACGTACAGAGACTAGCACAGGGCAATCGTCACTCTTTATATGCTCAACACTACATGATTAATGATAAAGTATGTTAAAAAAATATCACAGCTGTTTTGCTTTCAAGACGTGCTTCTATACAGTGGATGTTATATAGGTATCATAACACCATAACACAGTCTTGCAAAACAAAGGATTTACTCTTTCATTCTTGATGTCTTACATTTCCTGTCCCTATTTATCATCAGTTACAATACTATTCCCGTATTTTATCCACAACAAAAGGAAATGTTTAAAGGCCAGATTTGAAAATTAAAATGTAATACAAGTTCTAACACATTAAAATTCCAGTTCCCAGAGGAGATTATGAAGTACTGTCATACAATGCACAGCATTATTCTGAGCGATGAAGATTATAAATTACTATGACATAGAGCTATGTAAGATAACGCAGTAGACCTGCTGATGTAATCCCCATTGCATTTAAAAATCCACATCGCTGCTTCTGCTAGTGCTGAGTCTGCCCACAGTGTTGACTGTAAACGCTAATCAAATGAGCAGGGCAACTGGGACTGATCGCAAGACATTACCACATCTTACCTGTGTTTTGCTGTTTATGTTCAAAAACTGAAATGGTGTCATCACTCAGGAAGTAGGAAATAATGAATTTCCGATCCTTGTCAACAGGACTATCTGTGATGAGTTTTGCAACAAAGCGCAGTATATTACTTTCCATGCCACTTCTAAACAGCAAAAGGAGATGTAAGAAATCGAAAACGCAGTATGAGAAGAGTTTTCATCACCAAGAGACGCAGTCTCCTGAGTTTTGTAACATACATTAATTGCGTTACTCCTGGACCAAGAAGAGAAACGGCATAAGGTTCCCTACTTTGTCAAAAACCATTTTCAGCTTAAATTAACTGACCAACTAAAGTCAACAAGATAAAAAGGAATAATTTTCATCAGAAAATTACTTCTCTGCCACAGGTCTGGAACGGATTTGTATTCAAATTCAGCTGCAAATCAAGCTCCAACTTTCTTTCCAGAAAATTTATAAAGGAAGAAGGTCTGAATGGTGATACATACTAGGATTATCTCCACAAAATCAGGCCCACCATATGGTCTTAATAGCTGGATATCTGTTAAGCAATTGTGTTTTAAATGACTTACAGTACCACTATATGCACTATCAACACATTCCCAAGCCTTTTTCTAATAGCCACCTTCTTTTACAGAGGTTCTACAGGTGAATCTCTAGCATGTGACCTTCCTTTCCACTTAGGCTTCAACAACCACTGCCTGACAAACCATTTCATAATGAAAAGTAAAAGGTTAATGTTTTAATACTGCTACAGTAAACTGCATGAAATTCAGCAGACAAAAAAAAAAGTAAACGGCAGAAAATCAAACAGAAAACCAAATCAGTGTTGGACAGCTAAAGCATACAAAATTCCTGACTAATTCCTGGACTAAGACTTCCATCAAACTCCCACTGAAGACAGCAGAAGAGAAGGAGGTAGGAGATGGGAAGGTCAGAATATTTGCCTTCTCAAATGAGAAATTTTGCCGAGTTCGGATAAAATTGGACTACCATGTTACAAAACCAGTCCTCATTCACCTGTCCCTTGAAAGTCTGCTGAGCTACATATTTTGCTGAAAAAAGTGACACCCCTACTTAACATTTATCTCCTTCACAAATAAACGTAATTTTAAACGTTGGAATTATTTTTCACTGAAATACCTGTCTTTCTCCATGAATTTCTTGAAGTCTTTACTGGGTGGCTTCAGCAGCAGACCCATACAGGAGCACAGAGAATCCTCTTCAGAACCAAATCCAGTATATGGAGGAAACGTTTTTTCTGGTTTTGGAGGTGATGGAGTCTTATATGGAACTGGGGTGAAATCCTCTACAACAAAGACAGTAAGACTTATTTATTGCTGTTCTGATGAAGCCACTCTATTAAGCATCTAAACTTCCAATACGAATACTCGTTAGCCTATTTCTGCAACAGAGCACTGATCAAAGTCAAATCAGAATCCCTCCTACCGTTACAGGATAGAAAAAGACTCCATAGAAGCCAAAAGCAAAATCAGTGTTTCTTCAAGGGTTTCAGGATTTCATCTACAATCTTCAAATGTTTGACAAATATCATTAAGATACACAGGCAAAAGAAAAAAACAAATATAGTTTCAGAATGGGATAAAATAATAAATTAACAATTTTAAATTAATTTTTCAGTTATATCCTTTGAGACAACATGATTAAGTAAATACTTGGCTTATGAGTTTCCTGCCCCCTGCTTTTTGCCAGAGGAAAATAAATACATAAACAAATAACATTTTATGCATTATTTAAATCATACATACATAAGAAGCATGTGGTACTTCGAAGACAACAGCTTCAGTCCACATCTCACTTTATCCAGCATTTGAGAAGCTTTGCTTTTACTCATTTTCCCCAGCCTGAAGTCTTTCCTCATGGTGATCAATGGTCCTGACTATCCCAGACACACAACAGGAGCTCTTCTGACTCAGTAGAGACATGTCTGGTCAGGGACCTGCACTCACTTCCCATAGGGGTTGCTCCCAAAAGCCCCACTGCCCTATGGTCCCTCCTTACTCCTCTCTTGATGAAAATCTTGCTTGGCCCCTTGTTGCCTCCCTGCACTGCTCTTTTGCTGCAACACAGCTTCCAGCTGCCAGTGGGGTTCCATAAAACTTCAACAGAGTAATACAGTCTGCAGGTTAAATAAGGTCAATGGAAAATGGAAAAGGTGAGAGAAAAAAGTAACTTGTATATGGGAGAAAGTAAACGGGTAGACCTGAGGCAAATGAAGATGTAAATCACAGCAACACAGGATAATTCAGGTTGGACAGGACCTCGGGAGGCATTCAGCGTGGTCTCCTTGCTCCGGACAGGGTCAGCCCCAGGCCAGACCAGGCTGCTTAGGGCTGTGTCCAGTTGGGGCTTGACACCTCCCAGGACAGAGCCTGTGCAGCCTGCCCCAGGGAGCAAAGCTTTTCCTGATACCCAACTTGGAGCCTCCTGTTTCCACTCATGCCCTTCTGCCAGGTACCCCTGTGAAGAGCCAGGCTGCCTGGTCTCCCTTCCCTGCTCTCCGGGGTGCTCCTCAGCCCTGACCGTCCTGAGGCCTCCCCTGAACACGCCCTGGCTGGTCCATGTTTTTCCTGTCTTGGCAGACCCAGAAGGGGACACAGTACCTTGACAAGGTCTAACGAGGGCTGAGCAGAAGGGGATAGTCACTTTCCTCGATTTTTGGGCAGCCCAGGCCCTCTTTGCTGTGGCCCCAAGCCCAAATTGCTGCCCCCCACAACCCGCAGAGCCCTTCCCGTGCCAATGTGGGAGCAATGAGAAGTTGGGAGTCCTCCGCGCCCGGGCGGGCTGGGGATGCTGCCTGGGACAGAGCTGGCTGTGCTGGGCAGACAAAGGCAAACATGTGAGGCGAACTGGGAGGAAGATGGATCACAAACCACAGCCTGGGGGGCAAAGAGTGATATAAGAGACCAGTGTATCAAAGTGGACCCCATGGAATAAGTTTTTTTCTTTAAAACTTCAGTTTTCTACCCAGAACTAAGGGGAGATGAATAACCTACATTTGTAGGATGGGGTTTTGGTGCAAATAGAGAAGAATGACAAAACTGCTGTCACTGAACATTTTCTGCATTGGTTTGTGATTAAAATGTTTCAAACTTGGCTATATCAGAAGATCAAAGCAACACACTCTTAAATTAAATCTGACTTGCCTAACAGCAGCATGAAGTTGACAAATCTAGAAAGCATTCAGATGTCAGAGTTTTTCCTTAACTCGAAAACTCTGTGACATCTCCTTTGGCCTTCACCTCTGAGAAGAACATGGTCTGATTTGCAAAGCTCAGGCCTTCGCCTGACTCAGCCAAAGAGGGGTTTTGCAAAACCACGCCGCCATTTTCTCCATAAAAACCACCGGTGCCCCTCCTGCGGCCCAGAAGAGCAAAGGCCGAGCCCACCAGCAGAACAAAGCCCGTTCCGAAATTCTCCAAGCAAGCTCCGCCGCGGGCAGCGACCCTCGGGTGGGCGGCGAGGGGAGCGGGGAGCCCCGCGCGGCGATTCCCGCGCTCCCACAGCGCCACCTCGTGCCCGGCCGGGCGGCGGCGGGC
>Ga0065711_1000345_pt1 | contig 71613 bp, 62 predicted proteins | sample Hoacrofraction12_FD_59098 | JGI IMG/M metagenome (GOLD analysis project Ga0065711, IMG submission 59098) | Hoatzin crop microbial communities from Cojedes, Venezuela - Epithelial fraction 12 v2 (version 2) | ecosystem: Host-associated > Birds > Digestive system > Esophagus > Crop | place... | reverse complement strand
TGGTAGAATAATCGTAGTCCATGGGTTTGTCTCCTTGATGAATTTGGTTTAGCGATTAAATTCTATCAAAGATAAGCTCCATGGGCTATTCTTATATTCAACTGTCCAACTTCATTTTACAATCGGCCAAGCTTTTAAAATAACCCTCGTACCCATCAAAATCTCTTCCGGGCTGATAACGTGCTTCGATTTCTTTCAGGTAGCTATCCATATAATCTCTGTGTCTGTGTTCTCCCCACGCGCCCTTGTTTAAATCACCACCTATTAATTTCCGTCCCAAATCCATTGGCAGCAACCAAAAATTTGCCAGACAGTGATAACTCTCAAAGTATTTTGACAAAGACTCCGGCCAATCAGCCCTGGACGATGTGCCGGCACCGAGGGTACGTGCTATTGAATTAAAAGAGTTCATTGTGTCTCCGGCAAACAGCTCATTTCTACAATACCTTCGTTCATTAAGGAGCGATTTTGATTTTAGTATGTCAGAATAAATTATTTCATAAAACAATACGGCAACATCTGACATGTCAGCGTCCAGGCGGTTTGCATAACGTTGAGTGGTATCTATTTTTTTATATTCTATGCAAATCTTTGTATTCCTACCACTATGTCCTATAACCTCGATCGGCGTCAATAGGATTTTCTTAATATCCAAACTTTCCATTAATTTTCTTAACCCCTCCGAACATCTTTATACCTTTACTCATCCAACTGTATCATGAGCTCTACATACGCCTCTCGTAGTTCCTCTGCAATGGATGATTTATCAGCCTCATCGGCCGGCAGCCACTCATTTCACAAGAATCGTTACGCATTCTGTGTGCATACTCCGACAAAACTGATCAAACACCGTGAATCTCTTCACTGCATACCCCTTCTCACCCAGTATCTTCAGATCTCTTGCGAGTGTGGCCGGGTCACAGGATACATACACGAGTCTGTCCGGCGACACATCGACGATTGCATCGAGCAGTACTGCGTCACAGCCCTTCCTCGGAGGATCTACGACCACAACCAATCCTCCTGAACTACCACCATCGCCCTCTGATGCATCAGACTTACCTTCATCAACACTCGCTCCATCAGACAAACCGTCACTGCCGGACACTCCAACTCTCCCGGCTCTTACCATCTCCGGAAATGTTACCTCAGCCTTTCCAACATAGAACTCCGCATTTTCAAAACCATTCATACGGGCATTCTCCTTAGCATTGTCTATCGCCTGCGGTACTATTTCCACGCCGTGTACACTTTTTGCACTTCCGGCCATATAAAGAGATATGGTACCTATACCACAGTACAGATCCCACAGATCTTCGCTGCCTGTAAGCCCAGCATATTCACGTGCCTTCTCATACAGTCTCACCGTCTGAGCCGGATTCACCTGATAGAAGGACTCCAGTGAAATCCTAAACTTCACATCACCTATATAGTCACATATCGCATCTGTTCCATATATACATCTTGATGTGCTGCCGAGTATCCTGTTCGTCTTATCCTTATTAACTGAGAGCATGACTGACGCAAGTCTTACATCACCCGCCCCGTCTACTGTCAATGCTGCACAATTCGTATCACCCGTATCACATCGCACTGCCGCAAGACCGGTGTCACTTACATCATCTGTACCGGCAGCCGTTTTCTCGTTATATTCCCTCACTGCTGCCTCCAGCAGCTCCGCAAGTCTCTCCTCACGCGGCAGTTTGTCAGCGTTTATAACTACACCTACCATCAGCTCCCCCGTGGCAAAGCCAAGTCTCGTCACTATATGTCTTACCACTCCGCTGTGTGACTCTTCATCATATGCCCTGACCTTACACTCCGTCATATACATTTTAACTGCGCTTACTATATAGCGATTCACATCATGACCTATCACGCAGTCCTCTATCGGTATGATGCTATGGGTACGACCTGCGTAGAAGCCGCATACCACATTTCCGTTCCTGTCATATCCGACAGGGAACTGCATCTTATTTCTGTATCTTACAGCAGGAGAACCGACTATCCCCTCACAGTACTGCTCAGCATTTGTGATACCACCGATTCTCTCAAGGCATGATATCACATGCTTCTTCTTCAGGCGAAGCTCCTCCTCATAGCTTATATGCATGAGTGTACAGCCGCCGCACTGTCTCGCCACCGGACACACCGGCTCTACACGCACCTCGGATTCTTCCAAAAGTTCCATGAGTCTTCCATAAGCTATATTCTTCTTAACCTTCGTGATAACAATCCTTGCCACGTCTCCCGGTGCTGTATCCTTCACAAATACCGTCATCCGACTGTCAGCCGTCACAGCTATATGTCCGACTCCCTGTCCCTCCGTCGTCAGATCCTCTATAGTAATCTCATATATGTCATTCTTCTTTATTTCCATATCATTTCTCCGTAAAGGGTGGGGAAGTACCCTTCCCCACCCAAGCTTTACCTAAGGCACGATAACGATGATTAACTCATCCTCTCGCCAAATGATGATACAAGTAGCTTCACTTGGCTCACTACTTACGCAAACATAAATGTGGGATAGCAGACACTCACGCATCCGCTATCCCGGATTATAAAAATCATCTGATTTTAGGCCTCGCCCATGCCCATCTTCTCCATAATGTACGGCTTCACGTCATCCTTCTCCATACCGAGCGATATAGCAAGCTCACCATACAGACTCTCCTCGGCTATGTGGAAATACTTTGCATCCGCAGATGTCACCTTCTTACCCTCGGCAAGTCTCGTCTGCATTCTCTCATATATTTCCTTGATAACGCTGACTATAGCCTCCGGATTACAGCTAAGCAGTGCCGTCTTATACTCCTGCTCTCTACGCTTCTCCTCAGGTATCGAAAGTCTGGCTATATCCCTCAGTCTGCTGACCAGACTGTCAGCCTCCTCCTTCGTCATAACATATCGCATGACGACCTTCTCGTTATCAACCGGTGTACTGATAGAGCTTCCCTTTATGTAGCACGGCGTCATCGTATAGTACAGCCTGTCGCTGTTCATCCCGGGCAGCTTCATCGGACCGATATCAGTCACCTGACATACACCGTTGCTCCCGTAAACTATGTAATCACCTACACTGAACATTTTGCACTTCCTTTCAACTAAAACACTTTGTCCACAATACTTCAAGACTATTCTCTGCTGATGTCCAGGCGAGAAAAACCCTTCATATATAATAACACAAAACGTCCTCGCAGGTAAGAATTTTCTACTCCGTAACCACAGAGTAGTCACTTATGTCAAATGTTACTATCTCATCATCATTCACGCTTATCACATACAGATAACCGTCCACCACAACTCCCCTCACACTCATGAAGTTGTTCGTATCATACTCGTAGAGAAGCTTACTCCTGAAGCCATCCTCATAGCTGTAAACCACATATGCCGTCTTGCTGTTATCCGCATTGTAGCCCCACTCCGATTTTGAACTAATCGGATACGCTACCTGGAATCCGAATATATTATCAGTACTGTCAAACATCAGAGTCCTCGTGTCATTTATCACATCAGCACTCTCGTACGGAATCGTGGTCTTATCCACCTCCTCTATGTTCTCAGGATCGGATATATCAAACATACTGAGCTTTATACCACTGACAAATCCATCATCATCCATATCATAGCCTATACCAAGCAGCATTCCGTCACCGTACGGATGCAGATACGCCGAGAAGCCCGGTATCTTCAAATACCCCAGTATACTCGGATTCTCCGGATCGGATACATCCACCGCAAAGAGCGGGTCCGTATTTCTAAATGTCACGAAGTACAGCATGTTTCCCATAAACCTCGCCGATCTTATAGTCTCGCCCTCTGCTATTCTCCGTATCACACTTACCTTGCTGAGGTCTGTATCCAGTATAGTCAGAGCATTATAGTCAGTCCATGAGCTGTCCGTATATGTCGTCACAACCCTGACATAGCCGTTATACTCATCTATCGAGTAGTAGTCGTTAGTATAGCCATTCACGGTTCCGGACGCCTCGACCTTCAAACTGCCCTCACTATATGACATTCTGGTTATGACAGTCATATTCTGAAAGCTGTAGCTGTTCCAGTCATACTGTTCATCCAGCAGGTATATGCTGTCACTGCTCACGTACAGGTCATCACTGCCTCCAAGCACCGCCTTCCTGTCTATCAGCACACCTGTATCGATATTCATCGACGTAATCACAACATACTGTGACGTGCTCACATCATTCTGCACCAGCACATCCTTATCATCCACCAGATTGCCGTTAACAGACGGTATATACGTATCGTAATCATCCTCCTCGATATCATACGTATCTATATATACACTCGAAAATATATACAGCACCCCGTCCTTAAGTCTCGACGACGTAAGCCCTCCATCCTGAATCGCAGTATCTATCAGGCTCACATTCTCCCTGTCAGAAATGTCATATACACCATAGGTTGTAAGTACATTATATGAATCATCATTTGTATTTCCGATTATTATCAGTCTGTCACCGCTCACATACATTTCTGAGCCATACTCAACATTGAACAGAGTGTTTACACTGCTCACAAGTTCATACCTACCGGCATTTATGCTGTATATACGCACATGCTCGGAGCTGGTATCATACACATACAGATACTCACCGTCTGTCTTCACGATGTCACCCTCATCCACACCATCAGTTCTGACATTTGTTGATGTGTAATCGCCATCAGCAGCCGTCTCCGTTGCCGCCGCATCATCTATAACCGCCGCCTCAGAGAAGGCATCTGTAACATATTCAGCCGTATCTATAGCATCATTAGTTAATATGTCATATTTATAGTAGCTCCCCATACTGCTCAGCAGCTCGTACGCCTTCTCATATCCCACCGATACGTCCACACCATCGGCTACACTGCTTGTATCCTCCGATATACCTGAAGCCTCCGGGGCATCCACCCCTGCTGTACCTTCAACCGAATCCTCTGAAACTGTTGCCGTATACTCCTCGTATTCACTAACAGAAGTTGCTGCCTCATCACTGCTATCATCCGTAGCTTCGATACTCTCAGGATTGTCAGACCTCAGATTTCTGTTCTGTGCTACGCCGTATCCGATTCCCGCAGCTATCAAAAGTGCCGCAGCCGCCGCCAGCGGATATATGAATTTTCTAAATGTGAAAGACATCCTCTCGGTTGTATTTACATCCAATATTTCATCACCGGTTAATGCATCCGACGTCTTCTGTGTTGCTGCATTATGTATATCAGACGTCACATCATCCGGTGTCACACCCTCGAGCAGTCCTCCTATATTCTCCGGTCTCAGACTATCCGGCACATCGATATCTGTCTCTCTAAGCTTCTCCACAAGCTCGTCATCTGCTTCCACGATGCCACCGTTTACTTCCGTATTTATATCTGCTTTTGAAACTCTATTCTTATCTTTACTCATGGTCACAACCTCCCTTCGTAAGGTGACATCTCATCTTATCCAAGGCTCTCCTATACTTCGTCCTCACGGTATTATGGTTCATATTCATCAGCTCTGCGATTTCTCTGCTCGTATATCCGGCATAGACATGACCGGTTACGATTTGCTTCTCCTCCGAACTAAGCACCGTAAATGCTTCTCTCACCATCACCTCGCTGAGCTTTTCATCTATCTCATCCCTACCGTCCGGCAGATACTCACTCATAGCATCCACACTTACAGCACTGCCCCTTTCCTCCATATAAGACTTCATAATCCTCGCACACTTGTTATAGAGTATCCTGAATATCCATCCTCGGAAGGCCTCTGCGTCGCGAAGTCTGCCGACTGTGCGATATGCATCAATCACAGCATCACTCACCGCATTTTCGGCATCCTCGGGAGACCCCAGCTGATACAAAGCATACCGATACATATCCCGATATACAGTGCTGTACAGCCTGGCAAATGCTTCCTTATCTCCTGCTCTTGCCTTCTCCACCGTCCTCGTGTCTACAGCCTGTCCCGTCCCGGTGTCCACAGCAGCTGTGCCATCCATACAAGCAGCTTGTCCCGGCTCGATGCCCGCAGCATCGGCTCCGTACACGCTCGCCTTTTCTGATTTAATATTCATACTTCCCATAATCCATACCTCTCAGAGATGTAAACCTTTTCTTTATATATAAGGTGTCGTGACCACGACATTTTGTTTCAAAGAATTTTATAGATTTGATTTTAATATAATCCCGGATATATGAAAAGACACAGCTGAATCCTTTCACCACAGACTGACGGCATGTCTGTCATACAAAAAAAGAGGATTCATAAGAATCCTCTGACAAAAGTCGGTGCGACAGGATTTGAACCTGCGACCCCCGCGTCCCTAACACGGTGCTCTACCAAGCTGAGCCACGCACCGATATATTTAAATCAGCCGTTTTTAACGACCGACGATTATTATGCTACAATCACAGATAAAATGCAAGCACTTTTTTGAAAAACGAAGAAGAAAATTCGGAGAGCCATCCGGCTCTCCAAATCACTTCAAATAGCTCCGTAACATTAGCGATACAGCACATCGCCGCTGACATAACTGTCACCGGACTATGCGTTCCTGTAAATGATATCATGTCTTCCCGGTCCGTTTGAAATCATGGTAATCGGGAAGCCTATCTTCTCCTCGATAAACTCGATATACCTGCGGCAGTTCTCCGGCAGCTCCTCGTAGCTCTTAATACCGCGTATATCCTCCTTCCAGCCCGGAAGCATCTCATACACGGGCTTTGCCTTCTTCAGATATGTGGTAGTCGGAAAGTCGGTTGTTACCTCACCATCTATATCATAGCCTACACATACAGGTATCTCATCGAGATATCCGAGTACATCGAGCACCGTAAATGCCACATCAGTCGTACCCTGAATCCTGCAGCCGTACTTCGATGCAACACAGTCAAACCATCCCATACGTCTCGGACGTCCTGTGGTAGCACCGTACTCACCGCCGTCACCGCCGCGGCGTCTCAGCTCATCAGCAGCCTCCGTATCCTCTATCTCACTTACAAACTCTCCTGCACCTACGGCACTTGAGTATGCCTTACATACTGTAACTATCTTCTTTATCTCATAGGGAGGTACTCCTGCGCCTACTGCACCGTAGCCTGCAAGTGTCGAGGATGATGTAACCATCGGATATATGCCGTGATCCGGATCCTTCATTGATCCCAGCTGTCCCTCGAGCAGTACACTCTTGCCCTCCTTTATAGCCTCATACAGGAACTTCGATGTATCACATACGAAGGGTGATACCATCTCCTTATACTCCATGAGTGTAGCATAAACATCATCAACTGTTATCTCCGGCTTATGATACAGCTCGCGAAGGATAACATTTTTCTTAACGAGGACATTTGCTATCTTATCTCTCAGATATTCCTCATCTGCGAAGAGCTCTGATACCTCGAAGCCTATCTTTGCATACTTGTCTGAGTAGAAGGGTGCTATACCTGACTTCGTCGAACCGAAGGCCTTGCCTGCAAGTCTCTCCTCCTCGTACTGATCAAAGAGTACATGATATGGCATAACCATCTGTGCTCTGTCTGACACCAGAATCTTCGGTGTCGGCACGCCCTTCTCTACTATCGACTGAACCTCGTTGAAAAGCTTAGGTATATCAAGCGCAACGCCGTTTCCGATGATGCTCGTCGTATGCTCATAGAAGACTCCTGACGGAAGTGTGTGAAGTGCGAACTTGCCGTAGTCGTTAACTATCGTATGTCCGGCATTCGCGCCTCCCTGGAACCTTACGATTATGTCAGCCTGCTCAGCCAGCATATCAGTAATCTTTCCCTTACCTTCGTCTCCCCAGTTTGCTCCTACAACTGCTGTAACCATATCCTTCGCCTTTCTGTGTCACGTGACACTTCGTTATATTTTTAAATCCTCGAAACTTGAATACATCACCGCAAACACTGCGCGATTTCCAAATTCCGCATAACACTATAAATCATAAGCCCTGTAAATGCAAGCGCGACCGCCATGCATATTTGCCGGCGGTCGCCTCATTTACGAAGCACGCGCGTTATACGCTGTCTTCGTCACTATACATTTATAACCGCTGTAAGTCCGAGTTCGTCTGAGTTCTCATCAAGCATAGGCTTTACATAATCGCGTATATACTCCTCTGTTTGCTGAGGTGCTCGTCCCACATAGAGTGACGGCTCCATCAGAGCTTGCAGCTCCTCAAGGCTCTTACCGAATGCCGGATCCTCTGCTATAAGCTCGAGCAGGTTGTTGGGCTTACCCTCCTTCTTCACGGTATGTCCCGCCTGCATCGACTTCTCTCTTATCTTCTCATGCAGCTCCTGACGGTTTCCGCCCGACTTTACCGCATCCATCATTATATTCTCGGTAGCCATGAAGGGTATCTCCTCCATGAAGTGCTTATAGATAACCTTATCATTTACCACGAGTCCGTCCACTACATTCATGTAGAGATCCAGTATTCCGTCAACAGCAAGAAAAGCTTCAGGAACCGATATTCTCTTGTTTGCCGAGTCATCCAGTGTCCTCTCAAACCACTGTGTTGCAGCCGTAATGGCAGGATTTGTTGCATCACAGATTACATAGTTTGCAAGTGATGCTATCCTTTCACTTCTCATAGGATTACGCTTATAAGCCATAGCTGATGAGCCAATCTGTGTCTTCTCGAAGGGTTCCTCAACCTCCTTAAGATGCTGCAGAAGTCTGATATCATTTGAGAACTTATGAGCTGACTGAGCGATACCTGCAAGAACATTCAGAACTCTCGAGTCAACCTTCCTCGAGTAGGTCTGACCAGATACGGGGAAGCATGCCTCGAAGCCCATCTTCTGAGCGATAAGGGTATCAATAAGTCTGACCCTGTCCTCATCACCTGCGAAGAGCTCCATAAATGATGCCTGTGTTCCGGTCGTTCCCTTACAGCCGAGCAGCTTCATCTGTGAGATCGTATACTCCACATCATCCAGGTCAAGCATCAGCTCGTTCATCCACAGTGTTGCTCTCTTACCGACTGTCGTCGGCTGTGCCGGCTGGAAATGTGTAAATGCAAGCGTCGGTAGGTCCTTATACTCCATAGCGTACTTTGCCAGGAGATTTATAACATTTATGAGCTTCTTACGTACGAGTCGAAGTCCCTCTGTCATGATTATGATGTCGGTGTTATCACCCACGTAGCAGCTTGTAGCTCCGAGGTGTATGATACCCTCTGCCTTCGGGCACTGCTTGCCGTATGCATACACGTGACTCATAACGTCATGTCTTACGACCTTCTCACGCTCCTTTGCCACATCGTAATTTATATCCTCAGCATGAGCCTTCAGCTCATCTATCATCTCATCTGTTATACGGGGATTACCGTCCTCATCTGTGAGTCCGAGCTCCTTCTCCGTCTCTGCGAGTGCTATCCAGAGCTTCCTCCATGTCTTAAACTTCTTATCCGGTGAAAATATATACTGCATCTCCTTTGATGCATATCTCTCTGAAAGAGGGCTTACATACTTATCGTTACTCATCTTTTTTCCTCCGTTAAACTAATCCTTGTAAATGTGGTCTTAACCGTCACGGAAACCATGCCTATTTGCACCCGTCAGCTGTATACTGAACATACTGCAGCAGACACAAATTACCTGTCATACTCCCCACGTATATCATGTGTCGGCGGTTCTATCGGCCACTCACCCGTGAAGCAGCCGTCACAGTACTGACGTCCTCCGGTCAGCTCTATCAGTCTCTCGCGCTTCAGATACGCAAGTGAGTCCGCTCCGATTATACGTCTTATCTCCTCAACCGACCTGTTATACGCTATCAGCTGATCCGATGACGGCACATCCGTACCGAAGTAGCAGGGATACAGGAATGGCGGCGATGATATCCTGACATGTACCTCAGCCGCACCCGCATTCTTCAGCATAGCTACTATACGATCCGACGTGGTACCTCGCACGATAGAATCATCTATCATGATAACACGCTTACCCTCGACAGCCTCACGCATGGCATTCAGCTTCACACCGACTGCCGACTCACGTGCACTCTGCTTCGGCTTGATAAATGTCCTGCCCACGTAGCTGTTCTTAACAAATGCCGTACCATACGGTATGCCCGACTCCTGAGCATAACCCATGGCAGCTACATTTCCGGACTCCGGTACACCGACCACGAGGTCTGCATCCACCGGACTATCCTTAGCGAGACACCTGCCGGCTATAAGTCTCGACTGATATACGCTCATACCGTCGATGACCGAGTCAGGTCTTGCGAAGTAGATATACTCGAACACGCATCTGCCATGCTTCGGCTGACACAGTGTCTTGTCCGAGTGTATGCCGGCTGCATTTATGGTTACTACCTCGCCGGGCTCTACGTCTCTTACAAACTCGGCTCCGATAGTATCGAGTGCACAGCTTTCAGATGCAAGCACGTATGCGTTATCACGCTTACCTATACAGAGAGGTCTGAAGCCGAAGGGGTCTCTTGCACCTATAAGCTTCCTCGGGCTCATCACCACCAGTGAGTATGAACCCTTCAGCATCTTACAGGTTTCCACAACAGCCTCCTCAACCGATGCACACTTCACACGCTGACGTGCTATGTGATATGCGATTACCTCTGAGTCTATGGTTGTCTGGAATATTGCTCCCGAAAGGCTCAGTTCATCACGAAGCTCCGGAGCATTTATGAGATTACCGTTATGAGCAAGTGCAAGCGTTCCCTTGATATAGTTCAGCACCAGTGGCTGAGCATTCTCTCTGGTCGAGGCACCCGCTGTCGAGTAACGCGTATGTCCGACTCCGATGTTGCCCTTCATCCTCTCGATATTGTCGTGACCGAAGACCTCATTTACGAGACCCATGCCCTTGTGAGACATAGCATTTCCCTTCGGACCGTTCGTATCGGAAACTGCTATACCGCAGCTCTCCTGTCCGCGATGCTGCAGCGACAGCAAGCCGAAGTATATGCTGTGCGCCACATCCTCTCCGGAGAGGTCGTACATACCGAAGACTCCGCACTCCTCATGGAGCTCTCCATCATCATAGTAGTGATTCATAATTTTCCTCTTTTCGCAGTGTTTTTCCCCAAGTACACCTGCTATATATGGCTGCTCACACAGCCTACTTTACGCCGTTTTCCATATACTCGGCGATAGCATCCTTCCAGTCCTTAAACGTAAAGTCTGTTGTGAGTCTCAGCATATAGTTGTCAAGTACAGAGTATGCCGGACGCCTTGTAGGTGTCGGATACTCGTCTGTGGTTATATGCTTAACCGGAGTTGTGACGCCGGCCAGTCTGTAGAACTCCTCAGTGAAGTCAGCCCATGAGCACTGTCCCTCACATGTACCGTGAAAGGTTCCGTAGTTATCTGTCGGAAGCAGATAGTGTATGCATCTTGCAAGCTCCATAGCACTTGTAGGTGAGCCTATCTGATCCTTTACAACACTTACCTCATCATGTGTCTCAGCCGCAGCAAGCATCGTTCTGACAAAGTTCTTACCGTCTCCGTAGAGCCATGCCGTACGTACGATGAAGTATCTGTCACAGAAGTCCTTCACAAACCTCTCACCCTCGTACTTCGTCTTACCGTACGCACCAATCGGATCCGGTGTCTCGAACTCATTTATCGGCTCGGTTGCATAGCCGTTAAACACATAGTCGGTCGACACATGCATAAGCTTCGCATCGTATCTCTTACATGCTATAGCCAGGTTTCTGGGGCCTATGGCATTTACCCTGTAGGCTGCATCCCACGCTGACTCTGCTGCGTTGACATTTGTAAATGCTGCGCAGTTAATCACTGCATCAGGACGAGTTGCCTCGAAGAATCCAAGCACAGCTTCGACTGATGTGATATCCAGTGACTTCACGCCATCCACACCGACATCTGTATTTATCAGCTCTACGGCACCTGACCTTACATCCTCCTCATAAACCTTGTTTATAGCTCTTCCGAGCTGACCGTTACAGCCTGTTACTATAATCTTCATATTGTCTAACCTCACTATATATAATGTATCTACACTTTCTTACCTTCTTCTGATGCTGCCGCAATCTCTCTGAGAATCCTGCGATTCATGGCGGTTCGCTCGCTGTCCCTGAACCATCCGAACTTGTTAAAGTACTTCACGGCCGAGCTTATATGTACAAGCAGCATTTTAAGTTCATGATACGACGCTGCGCTGTGATCATGTACTATCTCTGCATACGGATAGTAGATAGTTTTTCCATATCTGTGAAGTCTTCTCATGAAGTCGAAGTCCTCCAGATACATGAAGTATCTCTCATCGAACAGCAGTCCGTGTTTCCTGAGTGTATCTACCCTCAGAAACATGAAGCACCCCGACAGACACGGAGGATTCATGATGCTGTCATAGTTTGACTGCCGCATTTCATACCTGTGGTTCAGTCTTCTGAAGATACCGACGTCCGGCAGAAACCGTCTCGCAAACAGGTCATACGGTGTCGGAAGCAGCTTACACAGGTACTGCAGCTCTCCGTCCGGATACCTGACCTTGGGAAGCATATATACCACATCCGGATGCTTATCCGCATACTCACGGAGTTCGTCCACTACCCCTGGTTCAAAGCTTACATCAGGATTCAAGACTATATGGTAGTCGGATATACTGTCCTCCATGACGCGCCTGAGTGCTATATTATGTCCCGCACCATATCCTACATTTTTCCCGTTATAGATATACTCTATATATTCCCGATTATCATAGACATCCGTTCTCTCAGATGAATTATCGACTATATAGAGCCTGCGATTCTCCGACGGTGCAAAGCTTTCCACGGCGTTATCAACCAGTGAGGTACTTGTATTATATAGCACTATCGACGCCGTTATCACTTGACTCCTCCATATGATGACTATGTTCGTAATACACATCCTGCTTGTTGTCAAAGGCCTCCACCGAGTCCTTCTTAAAGAGCACGATGAGAGTCTGGAACAGAAGCTTTATATCAAGCCAGATAGAGTACTCCTCTATATACATCAGATCCAGCACCAGCTTATCTCTGGGAGACGTGTTGTACTTACCGGCTATCTGTGCATAACCTGTTATGCCCGCCTTTACACGAAGTCTGTAACCGAACTCAGGAAAATTTGCGGTATAGTTAAATACATTTGCCAGCATCTCCGGTCTCGGTCCTACCACGCTCATGTCTCCCCTCAGTACATTTACAAACTGAGGTATCTCATCTATCCTGAATCGCCGCAGTATCTTACCGGTCTTCGTGATTCTCTCATCATCGACAACTGACAAATAGTTATCCACGTTCTCCTTCATAGTCCGGAGCTTATATACCGAAAATATCCTGCCGCCACGGGTTGCTCTGTTCTGCCTGAAGATTATGGAGCCTCCATCCTCCAGCTTGATAGCTATAACGGCTATCAGCAGTATCGGACTCGTGACTATAAGAGCCACACTTGATACGACAACATCAAATACTCTCTTCAGGAGATCCTGCTCAGGTGTCAGTCCTATGGATGCCATCTCAAAGAACGACGAATCATCGAGTATTATATGCTTAGAGTTCAGTTCTATAACATCACACATCTGCGGATTTATATACACATTCTTCATCATCTGATAGCAGTACTCAGCTATCTGTGTTCTCTCCTGTATCGGTACATCATATATAAATATGGTATCGTACTTCTTGATGACCTCCTTCAGATTATCCTTCCGATAGTCTATATTTCTGCAAATCTTATACTGAAGCTCATACTTTCTTATACTTCTGGAAGCCTCGCTGAGTGCTCTCTGTGAGGATGTTATGATGAGACACCTCTCCGGCTCATATATATTGAAGTAAACCCAGTTACCGAAGTAGGTTGCAACATAGATATATGTAACCTGTGCAGCACCAACCACAAGCAGCAGCCATGGCTGACTCAGTTCGAATTTTATATTATTCTCTGGGTTTGTATTCATGACCATGAGTATTACATAGGAAACCACATCCGTAAATGCGGCTGCAAGCGAAAGCGATATGATAATAGGTCTGCTCTTCCTCTTGCCTATATCATACTCGCCATAGATTCTAAGAAACAGATATCCCGCCAGTATATAGGTAATAACGGTAACTACACTTGTTCTGTTAAGAACCAGCAGCTGCCAGTTATATATCGCATATAGTCTGTAGAATATCCAGAATATGATGACATATGTAAGTATCTTCATCAGAAATGTGATGAGTCCACCGATTTTTCTAAGCTGTTCCTTCATTAGTTACCGATTATCCTCTTTACGCATAGATACTTTATTATATGTCACCGGATAGCATTTTTCAAGTCCGGGAGGGCTCGTCACGAAGCACAAGCGACACGCCCTTATGAATGTTCGACACTCTCGTCACCTTATAGGAGCCGCCATACTCACCATCCAGAGTCCACGACACCTTCTTCGGACACTTTATAACTATTCTGGAGGCCTTCCTGAAAACTATCTGACTGTCATCCATATTTTCCATCAGGAGGTCGTTTACTATCTTCTGAAGCTGAAGCGCTGTCTCCGGCTTCCTGATAAACACTGTCTCGAACTTACCGTCCGAGAAGGACATAGTACTCACGGGTCCGATATTTCTGAAGCCTCCGACCGACAGTGAGTTCGTAATCTGACCATATATAAACTCTCCCTCTATCAACTCACCGTCGAACCATACCTGCATATCATAGGACTTTATCTGCTGCATACTTCTGACGGCCTCCATAACATACGCTATATGTCCCAGTGAGTTCTTCAGATACTGAGGTGTAGAGTAGGACACATCTGTAAATGCTCCGAACGCAGCTATATATATAAAGAAATCATTTTCCAGACGACCGGCATCCAGGTGAAATATACTCCCCTTCACTATGTCCTGCGCCGCCTTCACGGGTTCGAAGCTCATGTTAAGGCTTCGGGCATAGTCATTTGTCGATCCGCAGGGTATGTAGCCCATGTGTATACGTCTCTTCAGTCTCCTCTCGATACGCATGATGCCGCCTACTGTGTTATCAAGAGTTCCGTCACCTCCGGCGCACACCACGAGGTCATAGTTCTCTGCCACGTTATACACGTGTTCAACAGTCTCTCTCTTTCCCTTCGTGGGATAGACTGTCACATCATATCCGGCATCTGTGAAGGTTTCTATTATATCTATCATCTCGGACTTTATCACCGTTCGTCCGGCCTTGGGATTAACCACAAACAGCAGCTTTGCCATACTGACCTCCTCCGGAAGATTACTTCCTGCCCGCCATATACATCTCATATCCCTTACGTCTCAGCTTACATGCAGGGCAGTTGCCGCAGCCGTCACCCTTCACACCATTATAGCATGTCAGTGTCATATTGCGAACCACCTCGAGACCTCCCAGGCTGTCTGCCAGTGCCCACGTCTCTGCCTTATCCAGCCACATAAGTGGTGTAATCAGATTAAACTCGTAGTCCATGGCGAGATTCAACGTCACGTTAAGCGACTTTATAAATACGTCCCTGCAGTCCGGATATCCTGAGAAGTCGCTCTGAGATACACCCGTGATTACATCCGTTATCCCATGTGACTTCGCAAATATTGCCGCATACGTGAGGAACACCATATTCCTTCCCTCTACAAATGTATTCGGCGTCCCCTCCTCGGGTGCATCTTCATCCACGCTTATGTCATCTCTCGTAAGAGCATTCGGAGCCAATTGATTTAGCTCATCCAGCCCTACAACCGTCTGGTTCACGTTATACCTTGCGCATATCTCTGCTGCACACTTAAGCTCTGCCTTATGTCTCTGCCCATAGTCAAAGGATACAGCCTCTACTGTCTCATACCTGTCCAGTGCCCACAGCAGGCACGTTGTACTGTCCTGTCCGCCGCTCAGTACTACCACTGCACTTCTCTTATTTCTTCTGTTTAGATTCATCTCTCTTACCTCAACATTCCAAGTACTCTCTTCTGCAGATCCTTGTCCGTCTTAAATGCTCCACGGAAGGTCTCCGTAACTGTCTCTGATGGCGTATTCTTGATACCGCGCGCCGTGAGACAGCTATGCTTACCCGTTATGATAACCGCAACATCCGGTGAATCTGTAATCTTACTTATGATTTCGGCTATATCGGTACCGATTCTCTCCTGCAACTGCAGCCTCTTACCAACCATCTCGGCAACACGCGCTATTTTGCTGAGTCCTATAACCTTATCTCTCGGTACATATGCAACCGCAACTCTCATATCATACATCAGTGCAAGATGATGCTCACAGTAGCTGAATATCTCTATATCCTTCACCAGCACCATATCTCCGCTCTCCGGCGCCTGAAATGTCTTGTTAAACATCTCAGCTATCTCATCATTTGTATAGCTTATGCCCTCGAACACCTCACTGCACATCCTTGCCACTCTGTCAGGAGTTTCGCGAAGTCCCTCTCTCTCGGGGTCCTCACCTATAGCCTCCAACAGATTATATATACACTCTCTGACCTTTGCCTGATCTACTGCCATGTCACTTATCTCCTTACTCTATTCTCACCAAATCCTCAGTCCACGCAGTATGTCGCCGCATTATCCGGCGTCTCATAGACTGTAACCTTATCAACCACATACCCCTTTTCGCTCATCTGTCCGTAGAAGTACCTTGCCAGACACTCTGCCGTTGGTCTGAATGGAACCTCGTTCATCACGAAGCCCTCCTCCCGCATAGCCTCAAGTGTCTTCTCTCTAAGTGAGCCTGCCTCATATATAAGTGTATGGTCAAACCTGTCCGTCTCCTCCTTCAGGTCCGCCTTCAGCTTATGGAAGTCCACAACCATGCCTCTATAGGCTCCTTCATCACGGACATCCTCACCTCTTACGCTCACCTCCACGGTCCATCTGTGACCGTGTATGTTCGCACACTTTCCTTCATAATCCTTCAGAAAGTGCGCTCCGTCAAACTTACTCTTTGTTTTCAGGATATACATAATCTCTTCCTTTCATAACCTCTCGGCAGAGCCGCCCTTCGCTAAGACACATCGCCCCACTACTACAAAAGGGCACAGTAAATGTGCCCTCTCATAAGTCCCGGTTTTGATAAGGCAGGAGGGCACAACTGAACTGCCGTTTCTATCTTCTTTTACCTGAGCACCGATGTGCTCACTATCTTAGATGCCGAGGAACCTCTTTACCTCAGCCTCCATATCCTCTTTATCGCATACAGTGTTATGCCTTACCTCTGCACTGCGGATATCCTCGATAGCCTGAGGTACATCCACGCACGAAAGCTTGCAGAGCTCATCGACAAGTTCGAAGTCCCCCTTCGAGTCGTATGCACTGTCGATTGCTGTCATAACACTTCTTGTAAACTTATAGGGGCTTGCCGTTGACGCTATTACTGTAGGTGTCCTGTCACCGGTTTCCTCCTTATATTTATCATAAACCTTAACAGCTACTGCTGTATGGGTATCAATGATATATCCGTCCTCATCATATACGGTCTTTATCTCATCACCCACCTCATCCCCGGTAGCATAGTTACCGTAGAATACACTCAGCTGCTGCTTCATATCATCTGTTATCTCATATACTCCCTTATCACTGAGATCCTGCATGAGAGCCGCATTCTTCTCTGCATCGTCACCTGCTATCTTGTAGATAAGTCTCTCGAGATTGCTCGATATCAGGATATCCATCGAGGGTGATGATGTCAGTATAAACTCTCTGTTACGATCATAGGTTCCCGTGGTGAAGAAGTCATACAGAACCTTATTGTCATTTGATGCACATATGAACTTACCTACAGGAAGTCCCATTTCTGATGCATAGTATGCAGCCAGGATATTTCCGAAGTTGCCCGTCGGTACGACAACATTTATCTTATCACCGGACTTTATGGTACCGGCAGCTATAAGCCTCGTATATGCATATACATAGTATACCATCTGCGGCACGAGTCTGCCGATGTTGATGGAGTTTGCCGATGAGAACTGATATCCCTTATCAGCCATATACTCAGCCAGTGCCTTATCGGAGAACATCTTCTTCACACCGGTCTGTGCATCATCGAAGTTTCCTGTTATGCCGATTACGCATGTATTGGCACCTCTTTCAGTCACCATCTGCTTCTCCTGTATCGGACTTACACCGTGCTTCGGATAGAAAACTATGATTTTCGTGCCGGGTACGTCAGCGAAACCGGCAAGAGCAGCTTTACCTGTATCACCGGAAGTAGCCGTAAGTATAACTATCTCCTTATCCATGTTGTTCTTCTTAGCTGCTGTGGTCATCAGATACGGAAGTATGGAAAGGGCCATATCCTTAAACGCTATGGTCTTGCCATGGAAGAGTTCGAGTATATATGCTCCGTGATGATACGTAACAGGCGCGATAAGGTCTGTATCGAACTTTGAATCATACGCACTGTCTATGCAGTAGTGCAGTTCCTCAGGCGTGAAGTCAGTCAGCATACGGCTCATTACCTCATATGCCACTCCGCGATAGTCCATCCTTGAAAGCTCCTCAAGGTCCGCATCCAGCGCCGGTATATGCTCCGGTACGAACAGTCCTCCCGAATTGCTCAGTCCCTTTAGTATAGCCTGTGACGCCGTAACTGTTTCATCGGCACTTCTTGTACTCTTGTATAAAACCTCCATGCTTGTCTCCTTCTATATATGTTATCTATATTAAAATGCTACTTACTGTCCCGTATACAGATATACATCTGCTGTCTTACGTCCGAAGTTAAGTGCCTCCTGATGTGTATTGAAGAACACATCTATACGATTACCCTGTATGGCACCACCTCGGTCCTCTACGGTATAAACCTGACCGTTTATTATAAGCTGTGTACCAAATGAGAATCTCTTATCCGTAGCTATTGTATGGTTCGACGTAGCGAGCTTTCCGCTCGCCGTTATACCATTTGTCTTACCGCAGCATATAGCACACGGGCAGTACGCTGTAAGCACGAACTGGCCTATGTATGTACCGGTTGTCGTAGTATATACCGGTGAGCCTACATTTGAGTTAGAGTACTGACCTGTTGTTATAGTCTGAGAGGTTGCAGTCGCCCCCGCCTGACTTGCCAGATTTGAGAGGTCTATCTCGGTATTTGCGCTCGTGTCATAGTACTCATTCAGCTGGTACTGACTCTTTCTCTGCCTTGCTCTCTCAGCTATATCTACAGCCGATGCAGCTATATCGGAGCTTATGGTTGTCTCACTGCTCGTTATATCAAACTCCGGATAGTCGCTTGCATCTATAACCTCCTCGGTGGTTTCCTCCTCTATCTCGATGCCGTTTATCTCTGCCATCTCCTCATATGAGAGTCTCGTATACTCTCCGACCACAGACGGTTCATCATAGAGTGCATCAAGCGTAACCACACGGCCATACTCCACATTACTTGCAGCTATCCTGTCTACCACAGTACTTGCAAGTATAATCACGAGTCCGAGTGTAACCAGCACGGTCATAACACGATTCAGTATTTTCTTTCTTTTCTTCTTAGATATTTTCTTCATTCAGTACAGACCTCAGTACAGACATTTATATCCGCCTGCGGACCTCGGACTTTATATCCTCGGCACACAAACTCACCTGAATTTTTCGTACCTTGCATTATATCTACAATTGATATCATGGTCAAGACTGACGTGTCACCGTCCGATGCTGACTGCCTGTACCACTATCCGATGCTCCGGATTATATTCTCCAGCTCCTCGGCACTGTCTACCTCACAGACTTTTCGCCGTACTGCCGCACTGCCGGGAAGTCCCTCCGTGTACCACGCTATATGCTTTCTCATCTCACGAACTCCGATATACTCGCCCTTTACAGACAGCTGCAGTTCCAGGTGTCTCAGCATCATAGCCTTCACATCCTCGGTATCCGGTCTGGTCGGTACAGCCTCTCCTCTCAGCGCCGCCTTTATCTCGGCAAATATCCAGGGATTACCCTTCGCAGCTCTGGCTATCATCACACTGTCACAGCCTGTCTCAGCCTTCATCCTCAGTACGTCATCAGCAGTTCTTATATCCCCGTTTCCTATAACAGGAACCTTCACGGCAGCCTTTACCGCCTTTATCACACTGTAGTCGGCACTACCCGAGTACAGTTGATCTCTTGTTCTTGCATGCACAGCCACAGCAGCTGCACCTCCCGCCTCAGCGGCACGTGCCACCTCCGGTGCATTTATATGATCACTGTCCACACCCGACCTTATCTTAACAGTAACAGGCACATCCACAGCCGACGTAACAGCAGACACTATCCTCTCCACCAGCTCCGGATTCTTCATAAGCGCTGAACCCTCGCCGTTGTTATATATCTTCGGCATGGGACATCCCATATTTATATCTACGAAGTCAAACACGGAGTCAGTTACTTCACCACTTACTATCCGTGCTGCCTCCTCAGCCATAATCTCCGGCTCACTACCGAAGATTTGAACGCCGACCGGTCTCTCCTCCTCGGATGATGCAAGCAGCAGTGCTGTCTTACGACTTCCGTAGTGCAGTCCCTTTGCAGATATCATTTCCGTAACCATGACATCCGCTCCGTGCTCCTTACATAACAGACGAAATGGCAGGTCTGTTACGCCTGCCATCGGTCCAAGATATATTTTATCTATGAAATCTAAATCCATCTTACTAACCTGATATTTATCCTGCACTCACTGCTTATTGTAAATGATTCTGAGACCATGCAGTGTCAGCTCCGGGTCGTATATATCTATGGCATCCGTTGCCTCAGATATCAGCTTACCGAGTCCGCCTGTTGCTATAACCTTCGCATCCGGAAGCTCCGACTCCTGCTTCATACGTCTGATGATATACTCCGTCTGTCCTACATATCCGAAGTATATCCCTGCCTGCATCGAGGATACCGTATCCCTGCCGAGTATTGTACCAACCTTCTTAATCTCTACCTCCGGCAGCTTCGCAGTCCCCTTCCAGAGAGCGTTTGCAGAGAGTCTGATACCGGGTGCAGTGACTCCCGCCGTAAATGTACCGTCTGCGAGCACCAGGTCATGTGTCGTAGCTGTACCGAAGTCCACCACTATACAGGGACCGCCGTACATCTCATATGCTGCGACCACATCCACAAGTCTGTCGGCACCGACCTCCTTCGGATTCGGAAGTGCGATACGTACTCCCGTCTTCACTCCCGGTGCAACTATAAGTGGCTGTACATCGAAGTACTTGATGATGCCGCTCACCAGTGAATGCATGATATCCGGAACAACCGAGGATATGCTCACATCGGTTATATCGCTCTGTCTCAGTCCTCTTATATTGAGCCACTGCACCAGAAATGTTCCATACTCATCCGAGGTACGCGAGGTTTGTGTAATCATTCTGAACTGATGTATCAGGTTCTCACCGTCAAACAGTCCGACTGTTATATTTGTGTTACCGACATCTATTGCAAAAAGCATCAGTGTGTCCTCTCATCTGTCAGTTATTTCTGCTCTTCCTGTAATCACTCATCAATTCCGAAGAACAGTTCGTAGTACTCCTCAAGCTGTTCAAAGAGCTCTCTCTTTACGTTTCTCAGCTGATTTACCTTGAGGCCGCTTCCTATCTCATCGTACATGTAGTCATTATCCTCGTACTCTGTACCGATTATGAGATTTCCCTCCTCATCATAGTACAGTACTATGATGCCACCTATCTCCTCAGTAAATACAACACATGCTATCTTCAGCTCATCCTTTATCTTAGACGGCAGATTATCAAACATAGGATTGAAGTAGAACTTCTGCTCATACTTGGATGCGCTGCACAGCACCACCTTATCGGGTCTTTCCATACTTCGTATATTCTTTCTGTATTTATAAGCTACTTATACGCACAGCCTAAACCATAGCTGCTATAACATCTGACATATCATACATACCGGGCTTCTTACCTGCCATAAACTTCGCAGCACTTATGGCACCGTTACCGAAGATACTTCTTGAGTAAGCCACATGCTTTATCTCTATCAGTTCATCAGGTCCCGCAAATATAACCTCATGAGTTCCGGGTATCGTACCGCCTCTCACTGCTGATATGCCAAGCTCCTTCTTGTCTCTCTTCTCACGGCGCTGACTTCTGTCATATATATACTCATACTCGCCGTTTCTCGCATCATTTATAGCATCCGCCAGTGCGATAGCCGTACCTGACGGAGCATCCAGCTTCTGATTATGATGTCTCTCCACTATCTCCACATCGAAGCCTGACTCACAGAATACATCAGCTGCAGTCTTCAGAAGCTTTATGATGGTGTTGATACCAAGGCTCATGTTAGCTGACTTAAGTATAGCCACGTCCTTGGATGCCTCACGTATCTGATCCAGCTGCTCACTCGTATAACCCGTTGTACACAAAACTACCGCGGTATATGACTTAGTCGCATAGCTAAGCAGAGCGTCCAGTGCCTTCGGAGATGAGAAGTCTATGATGACATCCCCCGGTATATTACACTTCTCTATGGAGTCAAACACCGGAAACTTGAGACTTCCGTCATTATATGCATCCACACCGGCAACTATCTTTGCCTCCGCATCTCCCTCCAGCAGTCCTGCTATAACCTTGCCCATCCTACCCGAGCAGCCGTTCATTATAATTCGTATCATATTGTCTCCTACACGTACTAAGTGTCTTCGTATTCGTCACGAACCCCTCTGCTATTTATCAAAACTCTATACCGTACTCTCTCATAGCCTTCTGCAGAGCATCGTCATGTGCAGGCTCTATCTCCGTAAGCGGGAGTCTGAGCTTTCCGTTGCAGAGTCCCATCAGCTGACATGCACGCTTTACGGGTATGGGATTCACCTCTGAGAAGAGTGTATGGCAGAGATTCATAGCCTTAAGCTGAAGCTCACGTGCTCTCTCGATATTTCCTTCAAGGTAGCTCATGCAGAGCTCATGCGTATCCTCAGGGATGATATTTGCAGTAACTGAGATAACTCCTATTCCGCCAAGTGACATAAGCGGTACTATCTGATCATCGTTACCTGAGTAGATATCTATACATCCGTCTGAAAGTGCCGCAAGTGTTGCAACCTGAGATATATTTCCTGATGCTTCCTTGATACCTACGATATTGTCAACCTCCCTTGCAAGCTTCACAGCTGTCTCAGGCTGTATATTGCAGCCCGTTCTGCTGGGCACATTGTAGAGGATGATGGGAACATTCACAGATTTAGCTATCTCTGTGAAGTGCTTTACAAGTCCTCCCTGTGTTGCCTTGTTATAGTAAGGTGTAACACACAGCAGTCCGTCAACTCCGCACTGATCGGCCTCCTTTGACAGGGTTATAGCTGCTGCTGTATCGTTAGAGCCGGTACCTGCAACTACCTTTATACGTCCTGCTGCCTGCTCCGTAACCACACGGATACACTCCATATGCTCCTCCATGGTAAGGGTTGCACCCTCGCCTGTGGTTCCGACAACAATTATGGCATCAGTACCATGCTCCACATGAAAATCCGTCAGCCTTCTGAGACCGTCATAGTCTACAGTCAAATCATCATTAAAGGGTGTTATCATCGCAACACCTGAGCCCTTGAAAATCGCCATTTTCCACTCCTCCTGAACACTGAAATGTTTTATATCAAATATCTGCCTGAAATGCTTCTATACATTATAATATTATACTTCATATATCGCCCTGACGCCAACACTAAACACGTCTCTGTCTCGCTGTCTCGTAGCCGACAACCGTCGCCGATACAGCAGCATTGAGGCTCTCGACCTTTCCCTCCATGGGGATACGTATCATCTTGTCAGCGAGTGCAGTGATACCGTCTGACAGCCCCGCCCCCTCGTTTCCTATAAGAAATGCAAGCGGCTCACGGAAGTCCTCATCATATATATCCTTGCCGGACAGGTGCGTTGCGTAGAGAGTTATACCCGCCTGCTTCAGCATCCTGAGATCTGAGCTGAGGTCCTCAGTTATCATAATCGGCACTCTGAATATCGATCCCATGGTCGATCTTACGACCTTCGGATTATATATATCTGCCGAGTTGTTACCTATAAGTATACCGGTGGCACCTGCACCTTCGGCCATCCTTATGATAGTCCCCATGTTACCCGGGTCCTGCAGATGGTCCATGACAAATATCATGGGCTTCTTAGTACCGTCACCCAGCAGATCCGGCAGTGTGTATCTGTTCTGCTTCACAACAGCAAGTATCCCCTGCGGATTATCGGTATCGCTCATCTTATTCATGCACTGATCCGTAACTATGAAGCAGGTCGATGACTGCTCGGCTGCGTTTACCAGAAGCAGCAGATTGTTATCCGTCATAACCTCTCTATTAAAGAAGTACCTGCGTGAAGTATATGGAGTCCAGCTTATCTGCGGGCACCTCTCTCACAAGTCTATGCCCCTCAGCTGTATACAGGCGCATGTCATCACGCATCTTTTTGTTGTGTGCCAGCTTAAATATATTAACCACTCTGTTATTTGCCGGCGATGTTATAACTTCCATGTTAAAAACCAACTTTCCATAATTTCGACACTCGATTTTAACACTACATCCTGCAAATAACAAGCCTGTTATTTATGACCTCACCATAAGGCCGGACACCTTATACATAAATGCATCTATATCCTTATACATACCCAGTGCTTCTGTTATGTCATAGGATATTATCTTATCGTTATGTACGGCTACAATCTCACTGCTTCCGCCCTCGATAAATCTCTCCACAGAGTATGCTCCCATAAGTGATGCAAGTACTCTGTCCTTTGCAGTGGGGCTGCCTCCTCTCTGCAGATATCCGATGATAGATGTTCTCGTTCCTATACCGGTTCTCTTCTCGAGCTCCTCAGCTATCTCGTGTGTATGTCCGATACCCTCGGCATTCACGATTACGTGGTGTGTCTTACCACGGCGCCTGTTCTCAAGTATGTGATTTACCAGCTTCTCTATCAGAGCCTCCATATTACCGTCGTATCTCTCGGGTATCAGGATATCCTCCGCACCGTTTGCGATACCGCACCACAGCGAGATATATCCGGCTCCGCGTCCCATAACCTCAACTATCGACACGCGCTCATGGCTTATCGAGGTCTCTCTTATTCTGTCAATCGCCTCCATTGCCGTATTTACAGCGGTATCGAAGCCTATCGTGTAGTCAGTGCAGGCGATGTCGTTGTCAATTGTTACAGGGATACCCATAACATTTATGCCGAGCTCACTGAGACGCCTTGCACCCTCAAATGAACCATCTCCGCCGATTACAACCAGTCCGTCGAGTCCCAGTTCGCGTACATTATCAGCTGCCTTCCTCTGTCCCTCTGCTGTTCTGAACTCCTCGCTTCTCGCCGTATACAGAAATGTTCCGCCGGTGTTGATTATGTCTGCCACATCATCCACACCGAGTCCCTTGGTATCCATCTCCAGAAGTCCGCTGTAGCCCTTCCTGATACCGATTACCTCCACACCATGCTGTGCAGCTGTCCTCACAACCGCACGTATAGCTGCGTTCATACCGGGCGCATCGCCGCCGCTCGTAAGAACTCCTATCCTATTTATCATCTGTAAGTCCTCCATTTGTAGTATTCTATATTCATATTCCCATCACACATCTATGATACTCATTAAATTACCGAACTGCTACACGGGATTCTCCGGACTGCTGTCCGGGATTCCTCCGAAGCTCTGCCCGATTCTCTACCCGGCACTTCTGATGTATATCCTCTCATCACCATACATTTCGCGAAGCTTCTCCGTTATATCTGAGTCGACATCCACCTTCACACTCAGGCGCTTCATCTGCTTCGTGGCCGATATCCATACATACACCGTATTTGCACCACCGTACTCACCGAGTGCCTTCATCAGTTCTGTGCTCTTTGCCGCATACTCATCAACATCTGTAAACTGTATCCACAGCTCACGCCTCACCGCTGCCAGGTCACTATCCTTCATGGTAACAGGCTTTATATCAGCCGCTATAAGCTTACTCTCACGGTCAGACACACTTGCCCTGCCCTCTACTATGATAACTCTGCCTGCCTCTATATATTGTCTGCACTTCTCGTACACCTTAGGGAAAACTATAACCTCCAGCGTACCGTACAGATCCTCAAGTGTCACAAATGCCATATTTTCACCGTTCTTCGTGACCTTGCTCTTCACATCATCTACTATACCGCCAAGCTTATAATTACGGCCGTCTATTGCCATGTCGTTGTCACTTATCTTAAGCTCATCTGCAGGCTCATCGTCCTCTGCCTCACCCATATCAAATGCTGTCGTACTTATATCCGTCATCTCTTCGAGCACCTGTCTGTAATCACTGAGCGGATGCCCGCTTACATAGAGTCCGAGCACCTGCTTCTCACTGCTGAGCAAGAGGTCCATATCCATTTCCGGTATGTCCGGATATACCATCTTAAACTCTTCCGTATCCTCCGGAGCCAGGATATCCATGATGCTCATCTGTCCGGTTGCACTCTTTTTCTTATCGTTACTTACTCTCTCGAGTACCTCCGGCATCATGATAAGCAGCTGATTCCTATTCTGTCCGAAGCAGTCGAAGGCACCGGCAAGTATAAGGTTACTGATAATTCTCTTATTCGCCTCCTTACTCGAGAGTCTCATACAGAAGTCTGTCATATCCTTATAGGGACCGTTCTCATCCCTTTCTCTTACTATCTCACCTACGGCAGCCTCGCCAACCGACTTTATCGCTGACATACCATACATTATGGCATCTCCCGAAACAGAGAAGGCCTCCTCGCTCTCGTTCACATTCGGAGGCAGTATGGTTATGCCCATGGCACGCACGTCCTCTATATACTTACGAAGCTTTGTCGATTTATCTCTTACAGAGGTAAGTACCGCCGCCATATACTCTGACGGATAGTGGCACTTGAGATAGGCCGTCTGATATGAAACGACCGCATATGCAGCCGCATGTGACTTGTTAAATGCATAGCTTGCGAAGTCTGTCATATCATCAAATATCTTGTTAGCCACCCGCTCACTTACTCCGCGGTTTACACAGCCCGGAACCCCAAGCTCGTCATTTCCGTATACGAAGTTTGCCCGCTCCTTCTCCATAACCTCAGGCTTCTTCTTAGCCATGGCTCGTCTCACCAGATCTGAACGTCCCAGACTATAGCCTGCAAGTTCCATAACTATCTGCATAACCTGCTCCTGATAGACTATACATCCATATGTCGGCTCAAGTATAGGGCGAAGCTGTGGTGTATCGTAGGCTATGTCAGCCTGATTTTCCTTACCTGCTATGTACTTCGGTATGAAGTCCATAGGACCCGGTCTGTAGAGCGATATACCGGCTATTATATCCTCTATGTTGTGAGGCTTCAGATCCTTCATGAAGCTCTGCATACCTGCGGACTCCAGCTGAAACACTCCGGCACACTTACCCTGCGATATCATATCGTAGGTCAGCTTATCATCCATGGGGAGAGTACTCACATCTATATCCACTCCCCTGTACTTCTTAATCAGTCTGACAGCATCCTTTATGACGGTCAGGTTTCTGAGTCCCAGGAAGTCCATCTTGAGAAGCCCCAGCTCCTCGATAGCATTTTTCTCATACTGTGTGGTTACAGCATCACCGTTCTTACAGAGCGGCACGAAGTCAACTATGGGCTCACGTCCTATCAGTACTCCCGCCGCATGCTTCGATGCATGCCTGGGCAGTCCCTCCAGCTTCCTCGCCATATCCACCATGTACTTGATATCAGCATCCTCGTTGTAGAACTTACGGAAGTCCGGACTCTCCTTCAGAGCCTTATCGAGAGTCATATCCTGTGGTATGGACTTTGCCACTGCATCACACTTGTTATACGGTACATCAAGCACACGCCCCACGTCACGCACGCAGTTACGTGCTGCCATCGTACCAAATGTTATGATCTGCGACACGTACTCCTCACCGTACTTACGCTTCACATAGTCTATGATGACCGGTCTTCCGTCCGGCTCGAAGTCTATGTCTATATCGGGCATGCTGACACGCTCAGGATTCAAGAATCGCTCAAACAGCAGATTTAAACGTATAGGCTCTATATCTGTGATACCCAGGCAGTAGCTGACTATACTTCCCGCTGCAGAGCCTCGTCCCGGTCCTACCCACACATCATGCTCTCTTGCATAGTTCACGAAGTCCCAGACTATGAGAAAGTAGTCCACATAGCCCATCTTATCTATAACAGATATCTCGTAGTCAAGCCTCTCTCTGTTAGAGTCGTCATCCCCGTATCTGTTTACGTAGCCGCTGTCACAGAGTGCCCGAAGATATGACAGTGCATCCGTGTACTCCTCCGGCACATCATACTTCGGTATCTTCTGCTCACCGAAAACTATATTTACATTACATCTCTCTGCTATCTTGTGAGTATTTTCAAGCGCCTCAGGTACATAGGAGAAGAGGCTCCTCATCTCCTCCTCTGACTTCAGATAGAACTGTCCTCCCTCGTAGCGCATCCTGCTCTCATCTGACACCTTAGCTCCCGTCTGTACACAGAGCAGTATGTCATGTGCATCCGCATCCTCCGCGTAAATGTAGTGCGAGTCATTTGTCACAATAAGCGGTATACCTGTTTCCTCAGACAGCCTCATGATATCAGGATTTACCAGAGCATCATCAGAGTATCCGTGATCCTGCATCTCCAGAAAGAAGTTCCCCTCTCCGAATATGTCAAGATATGACAGAGCCGCCTTCTTCGCCTCATCATACAACCGCCTTCTCAGATAAAATGCCACCTCTCCCTGCAGACACGCAGAGGTACATATTATTCCCTTGTGATACCTACGCAGCAGTTCCTTATCTACCCTCGGCTTATAGTAGAAGCCGTCTATGAAACCTGCCGTTACTATCTTAGACAGGTTACTGTAGCCCTCATCTGTTTCAGCAAGCAGTATCAGATGGTAGTATCTCTCGTCCTCAGCTCCCACCTCGCGGTCAGCCATACTGTTCGGTGCCACATACACCTCGCAGCCGATAACAGGCTTGATACCCTGCTTCTTGCACTCCTTATAGAACTCTATCACGCCGTACATCACGCCATGATCGGTTATAGCCAGACTATCAAAACCGAGCTCCTTCGCCCTGCTGACAAGCGCCGGTATCTTCGCCGCACCGTCGAGCAGGCTGTATCCCGTATGCACATGTAAATGTGTAAATGCCATATATCTTGTAACCCCTCTATCCGATTCAACCACTCTTCTTCCTACGCAAATATCTGCGATATGCCTTCATATATCGCCTTGCATAGTCAAATGCCGCATCCTCACCCTCGTCGGCAAGTATATGAAGCAGCTTCTCAAGCCTTATCCTGGTATACGGATGCATGAGTCCCTTACCCTTACCCTGCTCATAGTACTCAAGTGCCGAGCTATCGGTGTACTTATCCTTCTTATATATTTTACTTGCGGCAACCCTGTCACAGAACATTTCCACGATATAGTTATCAGGCATCTTCATACCTGTAAGTGAACCGTCACGCTTCTCGAGGTCATAGTCTGTCCAGTACTCCAGATGGTGCTTGTTGCGTCCCTTATGATGCAGCCACGAGGTGGTAACTCCGGTCGCCTCACGTTCAGCGTTGTTCGGACTTCTGTCCCCCTGGAAGTACCTTGCTCCGACCGAGAACTCAGTCCACGAGTACTTCGAGAGGTCATGCAGTATTCCCTGCTTATAGAGTCCGCATCTGAAGCAGTTCTTCCCCACCTCCAGCTTATGCTTATTTATGGTGCAGAGATGCTTGTACCAGTTCTGATTCTTTATATTCCTTGCAGCCTTTAAAATCTCCTTCATATCCTCTGTCAGATTATTTCGTCGCATGGTCTTATCCTGTGCCTTCTATTCCTAATACTCCTAATACCCTTCTATTACTCTTCTAATACTCAAAACATCTTACTATTCCGGCTAATCTAATGCTGCATCAGCCTTATACATTCTCTTTTATTATGCTTATCATGCTTACTGCGGTCATCAGTCATGCAGGAGCTCAGCTTTCATCAGCCTTCTGTCAGCTCAGCTCGTCAAGTGTCTTACCGTATGCATCCAGGAAGTCACGCATAAAGTCTCCGACCTCCGGCAGCTCTGCGGCGAGGTCATCCAGCTTCTTACCTATACTTTCCTTTGCCGTCTTAAACTCTCTGTTGCCGGAGTTCTCCTCCTCTATACACTTGATATATGCAGAAAGCTTATCAGCCGCCTTGACAAGTCTTCTCATATACTTATCATCAGCACTGTCATCCCCCTTAAATACCTCCTCATAGGTCGGGCGCAGGTCCGCCGGCAGTCTCTCAAGCAGCTTAAACTCAGCCACTCTCTCTACCTGCTTATATGCATCCTTTATGTCTGAGTTATAGTACTTAACGGGAGTCGGCATATCGCCTGTTATGATTTCCGATGCATCATGATATAGGCCTATCAGAGCAGCCTTATCCGCATCCAGATTACGACCATATCTGACACGTCCTATGGTACACAGAGCATGTGCTATCATAGCAACCTCCAGACAGTGCTCGCTCAGGTTCTCCGCACGTGAGTTACGCATAAGCGCCCATCTCTCGATATACTTCATCCTGGATATTGTTGCAAAGAAGTTATAGCTCATCGTCTGTCTCCAATCGTCTGTAAATGCTTCGTGCAGCGTATACGAACACACTGTCCTCAGGTCGCCTGATACGTCCCTTGGACTCTGACCGCACTCGGCGTTTATTATACCACATCAGCTGTTTATATACACCAACTTACATGTGATTTTGGATTAAAATCATGGTTTAAAATCCCATGTGACCGTTCTGTCTAAAATCGAGTAGGCATGACCTGAGTCATGCCTACTTTGTAGGCATGGTTCCCGGCTCGGACAAGGGTCCGAGTCGGGTCCTGCCAGCGGATGTGACCTGGGTCATGCCTACTTTGTAGGCATGGTTCCCGGCTCGGACAAGGGGTCCGAGTCGGGTCCTGCCAGCGGATGTGACCCGGTTCTCGGCATTCGCCAAATGAAGATACAAGTATCTTCACCTGACTCATTGCTTACGCGAACAACAAACAGGGCGGTCTGCCTCTGCAGTCCGCCCTGTTGCGTTTACTCTATGTTTACTAAGCTTACATCGGATTACTTACCGAAGTATCTGTCAAGCAGTCCCTTAAATGCCTTGCCGTGTCTTGCCTCATCACGAGCCATCTCATGAACCGAATCATGGATTGCATCAAGATTAAGCTGCTTAGCCTTCTTTGCAAGCTCTGTCTTACCCTCTGTAGCTCCAAACTCAGCCTCTACTCTCATCTCAAGATTCTTCTTTGTGGAGTCTGTGAGCACCTCACCGAGCATCTCTGCAAAGCGTGCAGCATGACCAGCCTCCTCGTAAGCAGCCTCCTCATAGTACATACCTATCTCAGGATAGCCCTCGCGATGTGCAACTCTTGCCATAGCAAGATACATACCAACCTCTGTACACTCAGCCTCGAAGTTAGCTCTGAGTCCTTCCTTTATTTCTTCAGGAACATCCTTTGCTACACCAAGCTCATGCTCTGCTGCCCATGACATGCCCTCCTCTACGGGAACAAACTTGTCCTTCGGCTGCTTACATGTAGGACAAACCCATGTATCGGGAAGGTCAGCAAACTTTACTCCTTCAGCCTCTTCATCATAAATGTGTCCGCAAACTGTACATCTGTACTTCATATGTCGTATCCTCTCTTTCTATAAATTTTTTAATTTTTATACCGGGGGATGTGACACCGTCACATCAATAGATACGTCAATTTTAACCAAAACCACGCAGGTTAGTCCATACTAATGTTTGTGAAAACTGAAGGATATATTCTTACTCCGTTTCAAAACCGTAGTAGCATCACCCACTGTGCTATGTGATATCGGAGCCTGTTCCGGAGATAAGAATGACCGCGGCACGCCGCGGTCATTCTTTGGTTTCTTCAGTATCGACCTGCTTCGCAAGCCGATGCTGTTCATCTTATTAGTCAAATGCTTTTAATTTTTATTTTCCTTCTCTACAAGATTTGTCGCACCGTACATCTCACGAAGCAGTGGCTTCTCTATCTTGCCGGTTGCATTTCTCGGTACATCCGCAAATATAATCCTGCGAGGTCTCTTGTATCTCGGAAGCTCGAGGCAGAAGTTATTTATCTCAGCCTCATCTGCCGTACAGCCCTCCTTCAGCTGGATGATAGCCGCCGATATCTCACCGAGTCTTGCGTCACCGAGACCGATTACGGCAACATCCTGAATCTTGGTATTCTTCATAAGGAAGCTCTCTATCTGTACAGGATAGATATTCTCACCGCCGCTTATGATGACATCCTTCTTGCGGTCTACAAGCCAGATGAAGCCATCCTTATCATACTTAGCCATATCACCTGTATAGAGCCACTCACCCTTGATACACTCAGCTGTAGCCTCGGGGTTCTTGTAGTAGCAGGTCATGACACCGGGACCCTTCACACAAAGCTCACCTACATCCGAGCCGTCTTCGTCACCACTGCCTCTCTCAACTATCGAGTCATCCTCTCTTACTATCTTAGCTTCCCAGCCGTAGCCCGGAACACCGATAGCTCCGACATGGTCTATATTCTCAACACCGAGATGTACACAGCCGGGTCCTATCGACTCTGACAGTCCGTAGTTTGTATCGTATTGATGATTCGGGAATATCCTCTTCCATCTGGTTATCAGACTCGCAGGCACAGGCTGTGCACCGATATGCATGAGTCTCCACTGGTCCAAATCATAGTCGTCCTTATTTATCTTACCGCTCTCAAGAGCAACCAGAATATCCTGTGCCCAGGGAACCAGCAGCCATGCTATAGTGCAGCCCTCACGGCTTATCGTATCAAGTATATACTCGGGCTTCGTACCCTTCAGAAGTACTGCCTTACCACCTGATACGAGACTTCCGAACCAGTGCATCTTAGCTCCCGTATGATAGAGAGGAGGTATACACAGGAACACATCCTGCTTTGTCTGTCCGTGATGATGCTGCTCTACCTGTGCACTGTGTGACAGTGATCTATGCTTATGCAGTATAGCCTTCGGGAAGCCTGTAGTTCCCGACGAGAAGTAGATAGCACCGTAGTCATCATCTGTAATTTTGATGTCGGGCGACACGCTGCTGCAGTTCGATACCATTTCGATGTAGTCCTCTGCAAATGTCGGACAGTTCTCTCCCACATAGAAGAGGAGACGATTACGTGAAAGCTTCTCTGCCTTCTCCTCCACACGGCCGATGAACTCAGGTCCGAATACCAGTATATCTATATCTGCAAGGTCCACGCAGTACTCTATCTCATCTGCATCATATCTGAAGTTAAGCGGTACCGCGATAGCTCCAGTCTTCAGTATACCGAAGTATATAGGCAGCCACTCGAGGCAGTTCATAAGGAGTATACCTACCTTATCCTCCTTCTTGATACCGCGGCTGAGAAGCAAATTTGCAAATCTGTTTGCCTTCTCGTTAAACACACTCCACGTTATCTCGCGTCTGTACGGTGCTGCGGGATTCGGCTCCATCAGCTCGTACTCTCTCCATGTCACTCTTCTTATCTCTGTTATGGCGGGATTTACCTCAACCAGCGCCACATCATTTGCGTATTCCTTCGCATTTCTCTCCAACAGTTCAGTAATCGGCATCTGCCCGAACCTCCTTTTCAACTCTCTTCCCGTAAATGTTATAGCAGTACTGTTGCTCTGCAATTTACTGCTTTGCCACGTTACTATGTAAAAGCGGCAGGTAAAAAGTGACGCCCATATTTATCATATGGGCTATACACTTCGCACGTCCTCGTGCAGCTTATATATTAATAATTCTTTTCATCAGCTATGTCAACATATCTGTTCCGATATTACCGGACATATCGTTCAGCATTACATCTATGTAGTATATTTATGCAATATATTTACGCATCATATCCTGCATGGAAGCCTGCGAGGTTGATGTCAACCGTCTTGGGCGGAACCTTTGCACGGATAACATTTTCCCACTCCTCTACAGAGTAGTTCATGTGGCGTGCTGCCATACCGAGAACAATAGTGTTGAACACTCTTGAGTTTCCGATTTCAACAGCCTTTGCCATAGCATCGATTGCGTAAACCTTGTACTTCTTCGACAGATTCTCGATTATGTTCTCAGGATAGTCCGCAGCACCTGTTATAACAGGCATAGGGTCTATCCTCTGGTCGTTTACTATAAGAGCTCCGTCCTTCTTAAGGAAGTGAGCGTATCTCAGTGCCTCAAGTCTCTCAAATGCTATAAGCACATCTGCACAGCCTTCCTCTACGATAGGCTCTGTAACTGCCTCGCCTGCGGTTGCATATCTTACATAGGTTACAACCGAACCACCTCTCTGAGCCATGCCGTGAACCTCTGAAAGCTTTACATCATATCCTGCCTGCTCGGCAAGTCCGCCAAGTATTCGGCTTGTAAGGAGAGTACCCTGGCCGCCGACTCCGACTATCATTATGTTTGTAACTGCCATCTTACTCACCCCTCTTTCTGAGACTTATCGCATCAAACGGGCAGAGCTGCTGGCACAGTCCGCAGCCGTTACACATTGTTTCATCTATAACTGAGAATCCTGTCTCGCGGTCCTTCTTGATAGCAGGACATCCGGGCGAGAGGCACTTGCCACACTTACGGCACTTGTCAGGATCTACATAGCACTTACCCTTCGGTACATAGCTCTTCAGCAGTGCACAGGGTGACTGTGAAATGATAACTGAAAGCTCATCTCTTGCAACCTCACGCTTAACTGTCTCCTCAAGCTTATCCAAGTCAAATGCATCGACTACGAATACATTTTTGATGCCCATGCCTTCGCAGAGCTTTACAAGGTCGATAGCGTAGGTTGTCTCGCCGCTCAGCATCTTACCTGTGGCGGGATGATCCTGATGACCTGTCATACCTGTGGTTGAGTTATCAAGAATTATAACCGTACCTGTAGCCTGGTTATAAACCATGTTCATAAGTGAGTTAACACCTGTATGGAAGAAGGTTGAGTCTCCGATTACGGCAACCCAGTTCTTCACATACTCCTTACCCTTGCCCTTCTCCATACCGTGAAGCATTGAGATAGAACCACCCATGCAGAGTGTAGTGTCAACTACGCTGAGCGGTGCAGCAGAGCCGAGTGTATAGCATCCGATATCGCCTGATGCATGAATCTTCAGCTTCTTAAGTACGCTGTAGGTAGCTCTGTGAGGACATCCCGGACAAAGGATGGGAGGTCTTACAGGTACCTGTGCAGGCTGCTCAAGGTCAAGCGTCTCGCCGAGAACCTTCTCACGAAGAAGGTTTGCGCTGTACTCTCCGCAGAGAGGAAAGGGACCGCCGAAGCTTTCCTTACCGATACAGTCGATACCCCAACTTCTCAGCTGCTCCTCGATTACAGGCTCGAGCTCCTCAAATACATAGAGCTTGTCAACCTTAGAAGCAAACTCCTCGATAAGCTTCTTAGGAAGGGGATGTACAAGTCCGAGCTTCAGGACTGACGCCTCGGGAAGCACCTCCTTCACATACTGATAAGGGATACCGCTTGTGATAACTCCTATGCTTGTATCTCCATAGGATACTGCATTTACATCGAGTGTATTTGCATCCTCTGCGAGTCTGTTCATGCGCTCGATTACGTGTACATGTCTAACCTTTGCATTTGCGGGAACCATGACATTCTTGCCGGGGTTACGTACATACTCCTTGTCTGTAACCTCAACTCTGTCCTCGAGATTTACAACACCCTGTGAGTGTGCAATTCTCGTAGTGGTTCTGAGAATAACGGGAGTATCGTACTCCTCTGATATCTCAAATGCTCTCTTTGTATATACTCTTGCCTCCTCACTGTCTGAGGGCTCAAGCACGGGAACGTGTGCAGATACGGCAATCCTTCTGGTGTCCTGCTCGTTCTGTGAGCTGTAGAGTCCGGGATCATCTGCAACCAGATATACAAGTCCTCCGTTTGCACCGATATATGACGCGGTATAGAGGGGATCTGATGCAACATTCAGACCTACGCACTTCATAGCACACATAGCTCTGACACCTGCTATCGATGCACCCATGGCAACCTCTGCGGCAACCTTCTCGTTGGGTGCCCACTCGGCGTATACGCCGTCATACTTTACAAGATTCTCGCTCATCTCGGTACTGGGGGTACCCGGATAAGCTGATGAAACCTTAACTCCGGCCTCCCAGGCACCACGGGCTATGGCTTCATTACCAAGCATTATTTTTGTTTCCAACTTCCTTACACTCCTTAACTTTATTTCTATATAACCGGACCTATCTCCTGTACTATCTCGTACTTCTCATAGCCCAGTTTAAGATGTACTATCTTTCTGCTCTCCAGCTTCCTGGCCATAGCAAACAGTATACGAAGGCTTCTCTTCCAGCTCTTAGAGGACTTAACTCCCTCCAGCACTGAGTCAGACGAAACAACCATATACGAAGGGCTCCAGTCAGCCACACGGATATTCGGGTCATTTATATATGACTTCCTGAGTCTGAAGTCTGAGCCTCTGTCCTCGGTCAGATTTGCAAATATCATATTCGTCTGATTACCGATATCAAATATGATATTGCTGCCGCGGAACCTGTCGTACATAAGCTCCAGGAGCTCCTTAACCTCCGTTTCCTTCCAGTAGCAGAAGACATCCCTGAATACAAACAGCAGCCCCTTGTCTGAGTCACACTCTATATCATCAAACCACTTATAATCATTTACCGATCTGAGTATGCTCTTCTCTCGTTCATGAGGTTCCGTATACATAGCTCTTACAGCCATGCGTCCCGGGCTGTCGAGATTGTACCACATAACCCTCCCATTATCTACCCGACTGAACATCGTGTCAAGGCTGCAACCGATATACACCACCGTACCGTCAGGGTACTCATGTATAAATGTTGACACTGCCCTGTCAAGTGCCGCCTGACTGGATGCATCCATCAGGCTGCTGTAGTAGCCCGACCTCTTATACTTTTCCAAATTCAGCTTATGATTAACGAGATACCTCAGTGCATAGTCATCCTTGAATATCTCCGGATATCTCTTTGCCCAGTCACCTCGCTCCTTAACCTCGAACATATACTCGTCAAGTATTGCGGAGGTTTCTTCCCTGATAAAGTCCTGCATAACTCTGAGCATATGTCTCGTACACTTGTTATGCGAACCGAGATAGAAGTTATGCTTCATACCCTTATACTCGAAGAACAGCGCCTTCTTACCCGTGTCACTATACTTCTGTACAAACTTCCTTGCGTATATATTATATATATCCTCTGTTCCGGATATAACAAGAACTCTGCTGTCGAGCTCATTAAAGTCCTCATATATCGGGCTCGTGTACTCCGTCCTGCCGGCAAAATCACGTACCCAGTAATCGTTGATAAATTTCTTGCACCTCACTATATACTTCTTCAGATTGCCGAGCTTCCACTCCATCATTTCAGCCTCTGTCTCGAGGTCAAAGAACTCTGTATCAAGTATAGGTGACAGCAGAACTATCTTGGCCGGTGCTCCGATACCCTCCTTCCACAGCATAAGACTCAGTGAAAGCGCCAGACATCCTCCCGCGCCGTTACCCATCAGTATGATATCCCTGTTATCATACTCTGACATTAGTTTCGAATAAGCGGGGATTAGGAAGTTATACACCTCCTCACAGCCATGCTCGGGAGCCAGCGGATATGCCGGGATTATTATCTCCGAGTCAGTCATCCTCATAAGCTCGAGGCAGAAGTTCCACTCGTTATGCTTTATACGGTAGCAGAAGTTACTGTCATACAGATAGAATATAACTCTCTTCGCCTTATGATCCTTCGGCATGATGTGATAACACTCAAAATGCTCCGATACAAGAGAGTCTATATACATGGAGTCTCTTGTTCGAAGCGGTTTAAACTGTCCCATTATTTTCTTGGTAAGGACCACCCTCCTGTAAAATGCATCACCGGAGGTGTCCTGTCTTACATCATCATCCATATTCATAAGCTATGTGCCGGTCATATATACCGGACCTTACCTGTTACACAACATTAGATTTCGTCATCCTTGAAGTAGTAGCCCTTGCCCCACCTTGTATGTATAAACTCCGGCTCCGCCGGATGAGTTTCTATCTTCTCTCTCAGTCTTCTGACATGTACGTCAACTGTTCTGTCATCACCTGGATATGATGCTCCCCATATCTCCTGAAGCAGCTCCTTACGTGAGTAGACCTTATTCGGATTCGAGACAAGGAGACATATGAGATCGAACTCCTTTGCCGTAAGGTTCACTTCCTCTCCCTTTATAAATACTCTTCTGGAGTCCTTATCCAGCTTGATGCCCTTCTTCTCGATAACATTTCCCGACTGGGGTGTAGTCGGCTCTGCACTCTTGACATTACGTCTGAGTATAGCCTTGATACGTGCCTTAACCTCGAGTATATTAAACGGCTTGGTTATATAATCATCCGCGCCATACTCGAGTCCGAGTATCTTATCCATGTCCTCACCCTTTGCGGTAAGCATGATTATCGGAACGTCTGAGAACTCCCTGATCATCTGACACACCTCGAGGCCGGAAAACTTAGGAAGCATGATATCCAGAAGTATGATGTCATAGTTATCTGCCTTTGCCTTCTCGACAGCTTCTTCACCGTCATAGGCAGTATCGACATCCATGTCATCCTGCTCAAGACTGAACTTCAGTCCCTTAACTATTGACTTCTCATCATCTACAACAAGAACCTTTTTCATTTCCTACCTCACAGTTATATTATCCTTGAACTTGTCATATGTACCGGACTTTATCCCCGATACGTTCATTATATCCTCCACGCAGTCGAAGCCTCCGACTGACTCTCTGTAGCTTATTATCGCGTCCGCTCTGGTCTCACCGATTCCGGTAAGTGTCATCAGTTCATCGCGGGTTGCCGTGTTGATATTGACCTTGTCAGTGTCCGTGCCGGCATCTGAAGAATTATCTGATACTCCCGTGCCGCCACCTGATGCAGGCATCCTACCTGCTGATTCCGAATTCTCTGCCACATTCGTCGAAGCATCTGCCATATATCCGTCCAGCACCTCCTGCACAGTCGGGAAGTAGATTTGCTGTCCGTCATATAGCTGAGCTGCAAGATTGATTGTCTCCGTATCCGCCTCATCAGTAAATCCGCCGGCAGCCATAAGAGCATCGTACACTCTTCCGTCACTGCTTAGCTCATATACTCCGGGGTTTATCACCGCTCCGCAAACGTGAACCTTTATACTCTCATCACATTCTGTGTCTCCGTCATAAGAGTCGTTTGTCTCACCGGTGACCATATCATCGTCATCAGAGCCGCTTGCCTCACCGGCGACCACATCAGCCTCATCAGAAGCTGTTTTCGATGCTTCATGATTCGTATCTACATAACTCCTGTCGGTATCTGCAGTATCGACAACCGATACACCATCAGTATCCGATACCTCGTTCATGTCCGAATCCTTCGTAACCGTCACAAGCCTTTGCCCTGATGAACATCCTGTAAGCATCATCACGACACACATCATCACGATCCCGAGCTCTATAACTATCCTTCTGTTATCCTCCATAAAGCCTCCTGTTCGGAGGACATCTGCAAGACACCTAAACATAGTCATTTTAGCCGATTTTGACACATCTATCAATATCTTTGTTGCTTTATAGTGCCACGGCTATACCGGGAAATCCCCATACCGTTACGAGACGCTTGACTATTATATATATCCAAGATATGACTTATACTCAGCTATACTCTTAGACTTGAGTATATCCTTCAATCTATCCTTTGACATGCCGAGTGACGGACCGAGGTATCCCCACAGCTCCTTCATCTTCATAAGTACTGCATTCTCGGTTTGAAGCTCCTGTCCATAGCCGTCCATAAGCAGGCTCAGGAACTCACGAAGCTTCTTCCTGTCAGTGATACCTGTATCCTCACACTCACCCTTTGCCAACCTGCGAAGCTGCATCGGCAGCTCGGGATTTGCGATAACTCCGCGTCCTATCATTACCGGTATCGACTCACAGGTATATGCTTTGATATCAGCCTTGCTTCCCGCCTCACCGCTGAGTTGTCCTTCAACCCTGCAAAAGCTCTCCATGTCTCGAACGTCTCCGTTATAGCATAGCGGCAGCTTCGACTTCTCCATAGCAAGCCTGAAAGCATCCATATGCACCTCACCGCTGTAGAAGTCAGAGCGAAGGCGTGGATGTACTATCAGCTCAGACACCGGATATTTATTAAACAGCTCTATCAGCGTTCCCCAGTACTCCAACGTATGCTCCCAGTCATATGACTCCGTAAAGCCTATACGCGTCTTGATGGAAATGTTAATAGGTGACTTACTATATATCTCATCCAGGAAGCCCTCAAGCTCGTCATACCTTGCAAGAAACCCCGAGCCGTGTCCCTTGGATGTAACCGTACCGGACGGACATCCGAGATTCAGATTCATCTCAGTATACCCCATATCACCCAGTTGCTTTGCTATACTCAGAAATATCCTCGTATCATCCGTCAGCACCTGCGGTACCAGGTCAAATCCGCGGTTGTTATCGGGCAGCACCTCTCTCAGGCTTCTTCCCTTCAGATGACTCTCTGTCAGAAAGGGCGTAAAAAACCTGTCTATGCCTCCGTATACGGAGACATAGGCAGTTCTGTAAATATGTGTGGTTATCCCCTCCATCGGGGCAAGATATAGCTTCACTCGGTCACGCCCTCCGCAAGAGTCGCTGCAAGAGCAACCTGCTCACTATCCTCCGGTGCAAGCTGCCTCCACGTGAGGCCTACTCCATCACCATCAAATCTCGGTATTATATGCACATGATAGTGAAACACCGTCTGTCCTGCAGCCGGCTCATTGTTCTGAAGTATATTCACACCATCGCATCCGAGAGTAGTCTTCATACTGTTTGCAATTCTTCTTGCAAGAGGCATAACCTTAGACAGCAGCTCGTCCGGTGCAGCATAAACATTTTCAACATGTGACTTAGGGATGATAAGGCTGTGTCCCTTCGCAGCAGGTGATGCATCAAGTATTACTCTGAAGTCATCATCCTCATATACCGTATTGGTTGGAAATACTCCATTTGCAAGCTTGCAGAATATGCAGTCATCATTAACCATAATCGTAACCTCCTGATTTGATAAATTTCCAAGCATTAACTTCGTAGATTATAACACCATACATACGACCTTTTCCACGTCAATATCCCTGTATAATTGCATAAATTTTCACACTTAATTCATATTATTTAAGACCTTTTTAAGTTGCCTATTGATAATTGATAAAGTAAAATATAGGGTAGCTTTAAAATAGGAGGATAAGTATGTTATCAGCAAATGTAAAGAAGTACAAAGACCGTGATGCCATATATCTTCAGGCCGGTCGCTACAGCTGTATGATTACTCCCTTTAACGGAAGTAATATCCAGGTTATGACAGATACCGAAAATGATATCGATTTCTTCAGACATGACGACAGTATGTCTATCGAGGAGCTTAAGGCAAATCCCGTTGTCTACGGTTTCCCGACACTGTTCTATGCAAACAGACTTCGTGACGGAATACTCAAGGCTTCAGACTATACATATACATTTCCGATTCTGGACAAGGAGGGACATAACTCCCTGCACGGATTTCTTCATACACGTGAGCACAGCATCGTAAGTGTTGAGGTGATCGGAGATACAGCCGTTGCTAAGACGGAGTATGTATACGATGAGAAGGATGAGTTCTTTGAGACCTTCCCCGTGAGCTTTAAGGCTGAGTATACATTTACACTCGGTGAGGACGGTATGCACTATGAGGTGACGATCACAAACCTCAGTGACAGACAGCTGCCCTACGGCATCTGTAACCACACCTGCTTCAACGGACCCTTCACAACAGGTGCGAAGCCGCTTGACACAAGGCTCTATGTTACAATCGGCGAGAAGTGGTCTCTGAGCCCCCGCAACCTTCCCACATGTGACACCATGCCGCTTGATAATCATGACAAGCAGTATCTCACAGGTTCACTCGTTCCTGTTGAGCAGGATATCGATAATGATGTCTATCGTATGGAGACTATAGAAACAGACGGTATGCCCTTCAGAGGAGCCGTTGTATCAGATATCGCATCAGGCAAGGAGATAGTCTACGAGGTGGATGATAAGTTCAACTTCTGGATAGTATGGAATGACAAGGGCGATAAGAACTACTTCTGCGTTGAGCCTATGAGCTGGATGATAGACGCTCCGAATCTTCCTCTCCCCGGCAGTGAGTCAGGCTATAAGGAGCTGGCTCCCGGTGAGTCAGAGACAGTACGTGAGCACCTGTATTCACGTGTAAAGTAATCAAATACACTACTCACATAAACAAATAATTAAAATATCAGTTACATATTGCAAACAAATTAGTTTTCAGCAAAAGCAGGCGGGAACGAAGTCACTTGGCTTCGTCCCCGCATTGTGTCCTTTATCACTTCAGATTTGTATATCCTATCAAATCCCTGTCAACCTCCCTGGCACACTCGCGTCCCTCATGTATAGCCCATACCACAAGGCTCTGTCCGCGGTGCATGTCTCCGCAGGTATATATCTTATTCTTTCCCGTTGCATAGGCTCCGGGCTGGGTTGCGACATTCCCTCTCGGTCCTCTGGCTACTCCGAAGGCCTCAGCTATATGCTCCTCGGCACCTACGAAGCCTGCTGCAATGAGTACGATATCACACTCTATCACAAACTCCGAGCCCTTACGCTCTGACATATTCATACGTCCTGTCTCAGGGTCCTTCTTCCAGTCGAGATACACACACTTAGCTGCCTTTACATTTCCCTTGGCATCCTTGATGAACTCCTTCACGGTTGTCTCATAGATTCTCGGATCCGAACCAAATACCGCTATCGCCTCCTGCTGGCCGTAGTCTGTCTTCAGAACTCTCGGCCACTCAGGCCAGGGGTTACTTGCGGCACGCTTCTCGGGAGGACACGGCATCATCTCGAGCTGTGTCACTGCCGTACAGCCCTGACGTATGGACGTTCCGACACAGTCGTTACCGGTATCACCGCCACCGATTATCAGTACCTTCTTACCCTTCGCCGATACGTAGTTCCCATCCTTAAAGTTCGACTTCACAAGACTCGATGTCGTGGTCTTCAGGAAGTCCACCGCATAGTAGATGCCCTTCGCATCACGTCCGGGTGCAGTTATATTTCTGGGAGCCGCAGCACCACAGGCAAGCACTACTGCATCATACTCCTGAAGCAGCTTCTCCACCTTTACATACTGCAGATTATCATCCTTCAGGCAGTCGTTCATCCTGTCACCCTTAGCCGCCTTCTGAGGTGTCTTCTTCGCACTTCCTCCGACCTCTGTCGATGTGATGAACTCTATACCCGTCTTCTTCATAAGCTCGATACGGCGCTCTACGACCTTCTTATCCAGCTTCATGTTAGGGATACCATACATCAGAAGTCCTCCCGGCATATCACTTCTCTCGTAAACTGTCACGTGATGACCGCGTTTGTTGAGCTGTGTCGCACAGGCAAGTCCCGACGGTCCCGAACCTATAACAGCTACCCTCTTATCAGTCCTTACCGCAGGCTCACTGTCATCGACGTATCCATGTTCAAATGCTGTCTCTATAATCAGCCTCTCGTCTTCCTTCGTGGATACCGGATCTCCGCTTAGTCCGCAGGTGCATGCATTCTCGCAGAGAGCAGGACACACGCGTGATGTAAACTCCGGGAAGTTGTTTGTCTTCGAGAGTCTGAGATATGCCTCCTTCAGATTTCCTCTGTATACCAGATCATTCCACTCGGGACAGAGATTGTGGAGCGGGCATCCTGATGCCATACCGTTTATCATCTCACCGTACTGGCAGAACGGCACGCCGCAGTCCATACACCTTGCTCCCTGGAGAGCCTGCTCCTCAGCCGGAAGCGGCAGATGAAACTCTCCGAAGTTCTTTATCCTGTCAGTGGGTCTCAGCTCCTTACTGACCTTTCTGTCATAGTCCATAAATCCTGTTGGCTTACCCATATCAAATCCTCCTATTACCGTGCCGCTTCATCGTGCGGCATGACTACTGTAAACTAAGCATTCTGCTTCTTGATACTGTAGAAGGCCTCTATCAGTGCCTGCTGGGAATCCAGTCCTCTGGTCTCCATCTGTCCGATAGCCGTCAGCATCCTCTTATAGTCATGAGGTATTACCTTCTTAAAGTGAGGCAGATAGTCCTCAAAGTTATCCAGCACCTCGCGTCCGAGTGACGAGTTCGTCGCCTCCACATGCTCCTCTATCATGGTCTTAAGCTCCATGACATCGTACTTATCTACAACCGGTTCAAGCGAAACCATCGACTTATTCAGTCGTCTGTAGAGTGTACTGTCTCTGTCGAGCACATATGCTATACCGCCGCTCATACCGGCAGCGAAGTTTTTACCCGTTGGTCCAAGCACAACCACACGGCCGCCTGTCATATACTCACAGCCATGCTCTCCGACACCCTCCACTACCGCATAGGCACCCGAGTTTCTGACTGCAAATCTCTCACCGGCGCATCCGTTGATGAAAACCTTACCGCTTGTCGCACCGTACAGTGCCACATTTCCGATGATGATGTTCTCCTCAGGCTTATAGGCTGCACTATCGGGAGTCTTAACTATTATCTTACCGCCCGAGAGTCCCTTACCGAGGTAGTCGTTACTGTCACCGATAAGCCTTATAGTGAGCCCTTTCGGTATAAATGCACCGAAGCTCTGTCCGCCGCTGCCTGTGCATTCAACCACAAATGTATCGTCATCGAGACCGTCCTCATCACCCTCTGCCGCAGGATTATACGGCTCGGTAAGTCCATGTTCTATACTGTATCTGGTTATCTCAGAACCGAACAGAGTACCGAAGGATCTGTCGGTATTCGTAACCTTAACCTTGATTTTCTTCTTCTGTCCTGCCTCCAGTGCGGGAAGCAGCTTCTTCATAAGCACCTTCTCATCAAGCGTTGAGCTGAGAGCGAAGTCGTAGGGGTGCTTATCTGTGTATCGTATCCTGTTCTGAGGACTGTCGATGAACGGGTTATCAAGTATTCTGTGCAGGTCGATATTCATCCTGTCTGCCTCAGGGCGAGCCATGAGCAGATCTGTCCTTCCTACCAGCTCATCCACTGTTCTGACACCGAGACGTGCCATATGTTCACGAAGCTCCTCAGCTATAAACATCATATAGTTTATGACGTACTCCGGCTTACCCTTAAAACGCTTCCTGAGCTCCGGATTCTGTGTTGCGACGCCTACCGGACAGGTATCGAGATTACATACTCTCATCATCACACAGCCCATAGATACAAGCGGTCCTGTTGCGAAGCCGAACTCCTCGGCACCGAGCATAGCTGCGATTGCTACGTCACGACCTGTCATAAGCTTACCGTCTGTCTCAAGTATTACCTTGTTTCTGAGGTCGTTCATGATAAGTGTTTGATGCGTCTCAGCAAGTCCGAGTTCCCACGGAAGTCCCGCACTATGTATGGAGTTTCTCGGTGCAGCACCTGTACCGCCGTCAAAGCCTGATATAAGTATTACCTGAGCTCCGGCTTTCGCAACACCTGCAGCTATAGTTCCGACGCCTGACTCGGATACGAGCTTAACCGATATCCTGGCACGTCGGTTAGCATTCTTCAGGTCATATATAAGCTGTGCCAGATCCTCTATCGAGTAGATGTCATGATGAGGCGGAGGTGATATAAGTCCCACACCAGGAGTTGAATGTCTGGTCTTTGCAACCCACGGATATACCTTGCCTCCGGGAAGGTGTCCGCCCTCACCGGGCTTCGCTCCCTGAGCCATCTTTATCTGTATCTCACGTGCTGATGACAGGTACTTCGAGGTAACACCGAAGCGTCCCGATGCAACCTGCTTGATAGCCGAGCACTTATCATCCTCACCCTCTGAGTGAGTGAATCGTTCCTCAGCCTCACCGCCCTCACCGGTGTTCGACTTACCGCCGATACGGTTCATAGCGATAGCCATGGTCTCATGTGCCTCCTCGGATATCGAGCCGTAGCTCATAGCACCCGTCTTAAAGCGCTTCACTATCTCCTCTGCCGGCTCAACCTCGTCCACGCTTATCCCCTTCGACGGATACCTAAAGTCCATCAGACCTCTGATATGGAAGAGCTTGTTCTCATCGTCTACAGCCTCGCTGTACTGCTTAAACATAGTGTAGTTACAGTTCCATACGGCCTGCTGAAGCAGATGGATAGTCTTCGGATTGTAGAGGTGCTCCTCCTGTCCGGAGCGACTCTTATGATCACCGATTGTATCAAGCTCGACATCCGTTCCGAGTCCGAGTGAGTCAAATGCTGCGCTATGTGTCTCCTCTACCTGTCTCTCTATATCCTCGATGGTGACACCGCCGATACGTGAAACAGTATTTGTGAAGTACTTACTTATCAAATCCTCTGACAGTCCGAGAGCTTCGAATATCTGCGAGCCCTGATAGGACTGTATGGTTGATATACCCATCTTAGAGGCTATCTTGATGATACCGTTCATAACTGCATCGCAGTAGTCGTTAACTGCAGCATAGAAGTCCTTATCGAGCATATTGGTGTTAACCAGCTCCTTGATGGTATCGATTGCAAGATACGGGTTAACCGCCGTAGCACCGAAGCCCAGAAGTGTAGCAAAGTGATGTACATCGCGGGGCTCACCCGACTCAAGCACAACTGCAACTGCCGTTCTCTTCTTAGTCCTTACCAGATGCTGCTGCATAGCTGATACAGCAAGCAGCGAAGGGATAGCGACGTGATTCTCATCCACTCCTCTGTCCGAGAGAATCATGACATTATAACCGTCACGATATGCCTTATCCACCTCGACAAAGGTTCTCTCTATGGCTCTCTCGAGCGATGTATTCTTATAATATGTAATCGGTATAACTATCGACTTTAGATAATCGCTGTTAAGGCTCTTAATCTTCAGCATATCCAGATTCGTGAGTATCGGATTATGTATCTTAAGCACGGCACAATTCTCCGGCTTCTCCTCGAGGATATTTCCCTCACGTCCCATATAGATAGAGGTTGATGTCACAACCTTCTCACGTATGGCATCAATGGGAGGATTCGTAACCTGCGCGAAGAGCTGATGGAAGTAGCTGAATAGCGGCTTCACATTTGTAGAGAGTACCGAGAGAGGTGTATCCTTACCCATGGCATGTATCTTCTCAGAGCCGGTCTCTGCCATCGGGAGGATAGCATTTCTGTACTCCTCATAGGTATATCCAAATGACTTGGCAAGTCGCTTCTGCTCAAACTCGCTCATCTCAGGCACCTTCTCGTTGGGGATTTTGATGTCCGAGAGCTTCACGAGGTACTCATCTATCCACTCACCATAGGGCTTTGCTCCTGCATACTTCTCCTTGATTTCATCATCGGATATAACCTTGCCGTTTACCGTATCAACGAGGAGCATACGTCCGGGATGAAGTCTGTCCTTCTGTACGATATGCTCATCGGGAAGCGGCAGTACACCTACCTCTGATGAGAGAATCAGATGATCATCGTCTGTTATATAGTATCTCGAGGGTCTGAGACCGTTACGGTCGAGCACGGCTCCCATATAGTCTCCGTCAGTGAAGAGGATGGATGCGGGACCGTCCCACGGCTCCATCATAGTTGCATAGTACTGATAGAAGTCCTTCTTCATCTGTGAGATGGACTCGTTCGACTCCCAGGGTTCGGGAATCAGTATCATAACGGCAAGAGGAAGAGGCATACCGTTCATGAGCAGGAACTCGAGTGCATTATCGAGCCTTGCGGAGTCGGAGCCCTCGGGATCAAGTGCCGGTGTTATCTTATGGAACTCCCCCTTGAAGTACTTGGAGTCCATGGTTTCCTCGCGGGCTATCATCTTATTCTCATTGCCGCGGATTGTATTTATCTCTCCGTTATGTACCAGATATCTGTAGGGATGAGCTCTCTTCCAGCTCGGAAGTGTGTTGGTTGAGAATCTGGAGTGTACAAGTGCTATGGCTGACTCGTACTTGCCGTCACAGAGATCTGTGTAGAAGTTTCGAAGCTCATTTACGAGGAACATGCCCTTATATACAATGGTACGGCTTGAGAGTGAGGGTACGTAGGTATCCTCGTTACTCTGCTCAAATACTCGCCTTACTATGAAGAGCTTTCTCTCGAAGTCCATGTTCCAGTCGGGATTCTCGTTTCCGAGCTCGTCTGTCTTCATGTGCTCTGGCATGCCTACGAAGGCCTGCATGATACAGGGCATAACTGCAACCGCCTTGGCACCGAGTATGCCGGGATTTGTGGGAACTGTTCTCCATCCGAGGAACTTAAGCCCCTCCTTCTCCACGATAATCTCAAACATCTTCATAGCCTGGCGACGCTTCAGTTCCTCCTGCGGGAAGAAGAACATGCCGATAGCATACTCCCTCGCATGACCGAGACTGATACCGAGCTTTGCCGCCTCCTTCTTGAAGAAGCCGTGAGATATCTGAAGCAGGATGCCGACACCGTCACCGGTCTTTCCCTCTGCATCCTTGCCTGCTCTGTGCTCGAGATTCTCGACAATCTTGAGAGCGTTACTTACAGTCTCATGAGTCTTGATACCCTTGATGGATACAACTGCTCCGATACCGCAGTTGTCATGCTCAAACTCCGGACTATAGAGTCCTTCAGTTCCCTTCACTAATCTTTCCTCATTTGTCATCATGCATTCCTCCTTGCTTATGGTGAGTGCCGACCACATATCAGCGATCACATCCCCATAACGTAAAGAAGGAGCCATGATGCGCCACTTACGCATCACAGCCCCTTCGCTGATTCATATATTCGTTTGACTTGATATACAATATACCATCTCGCTTAATAATGCAAGGTATTTTTTAAAAATATTTTATTTTTTTAATTTGAATCAGTAAAAACTTTTTTTAACACAGCAGGGCAATTACTGCTGCAGGTACATTCTCACGTCTCCGATTTTAGTCTTAGTCCTGCTTCAACGCATACACTCCAGTATGCTTCGAAATCGTCCTACTGAGATTCTGCACAGTATCCGAAGGCGTATAGCCCTCCGTCTCAAAGAGGAACAGGTGCAGCAGTGTTACATTCTGTGTGAGGTCGGCAGGTGCTATACAAGTGCCGTTATCATCATCCGTACAGAAGTCATATATATACGGAAATGAACTCACATCCACCAGCTCATAGTCCTGCAGATTTTCCGCAAGACCTATCATCTGATCCTCCGATATAGAAGTACTGATATAAGGGAACAGCTCCTCTATCATCTCATCTATATCCGTAAGGCTTGAAGCCCTCAGCTTCTCTATCATCTTTGAGATAACAGTCTGCTGTCTCTCAACACGTGTTATATCACCACGGTCATTCTTCACGATTCTGGCATAGGCAAGCGCCTGTGCTCCGTTCAGTGTCACCTCTCCCGAGTGGCTGACTCCGTCTGAAGACATACCCGTAGTCTTAATCTGCTCACGCAGGTTATGATTCAGGAGCTCCAGCTCTTCATCAGTTATACTTACTGTTATACCGCCGAGTGCATCTATAGCTCTGGTCATACCGACCCAGTTCAAAGTTATAAACTCCGACACATTGAGATCAAGATTCTCATTCAGTGTCTTCACTGCAAGAGCCCCACCGCCATATGAGTAGGCACTGTTCACCTTTGTCACTACATCTGACACCTGAAGCATCGTATCACGGTATATCGATACTATCTTCACCTCGTTTGTGGTGTTGTTGATACTGGCTATCATGATTGTATCGCTGTGATATCCGACTCCGTAGGAGTCATCTCTCGCATCAAGTCCGAAGAGCGCTATATTTGTGTAGTTCGAGACGGCAGCATTTGCACCATCATTCACAGATGTATCCGACTCTTCAAGTGTTTCCACCTGCAGAAGCGAGTATCTGTTATGCACATACAGCTTTCCCGTCACCACGATCAGCACGACTATGATTATAATCTCCGTAAAGAAGGCTATGCCCCAGCCTATGTTACTGCTTTGTTTTTCCATGGTTATACCCGTTTATTACTTTATTTTTCTTACACGAAGCCATGTTCTCACGGTATCAAAAAACATCGTGTATATACTCTTAAATGTAATCTTTGACCTGTCTGTCTTGTTTCTTGAGAAGTTAACTATAACCGNCATCTCACTGATGCTGAGTCCACGCTTTGCAGCTATTGCAAGAAGCTCCACATCGAAGGAAAAACTCGTAACGTGCATGTCTCTCACTATCGGCCTCACAGTCTCTGATCTGAAGAGCTTAACTCCCGTCTGCGTATCCTTGAGTTTCAGTCCGAAGAGCAGCTTCAGCAGCACATAGTAGCCGAAGCTAAAGACCTTACGGATAAAAGGATACTTAAGCTGTGAATCCTTATGCATCTTAGAGCCTATAACTATATCTATAGGCTGCCCCTGCTCTGACTTCTTCATCTCGGTCAGGAAGTTACCTATCAGATAGGGCGGCAGTTCAAGATCCGCATCCAGAAATGCCATATACTTCGCACTGCTCGCCAGAAGTCCGCGTCTAACCGCATATCCCTTACCGCGGTTCTTCGAATAGGATATATACTTAATCCTGCTGTCCGTCTTCGCTGCACGCTTTATCTCAGTCTCAGTCTCGTCGCTGCTTCCGTCATTTACCGCTATAATCATGAAATCATCACAGAACTTCTCCGTCTGTGTAACGATTTCCTTCAGATTTCTGTATATCCTGGTTCCTTCATTATAGGCGGGAACCACAACTGCCAGTTCGTTCATCTTATATGCCTTCTCAAAATCCACCGGTCCCCGACCGCACCAAGTGGCCTATGACCGTGAATCAGCTAACTCTTTCTCTTACTTATCACTGTAAAATGACTCGTAGTACTTCTGATAATCTCCGCTTGTTACGTTCTTCATCCAATCCTCATTCTCAAGATACCACTTGATAGTGAGTCTGATGCCATCCTTAAACATAGTTTCAGGATACCAACCTATCTCTGACTTTATCTTGTCAGGAGCTATAGCGTAGCGTCTGTCATGTCCCTTACGATCAGTTACGTATGTTATAAGGTCCGTGGTAACATTTGCCTTACGGGGGTCTGAATCGGGGAGCAGCTCCTGCAATGTCTCGAGGATGATGTTGATTATCTCAATATTCTGCTTCTCGTTATGTCCGCCGATGTTATATCTCTCCCCCAGACGTCCCTGCTCCTGAACCATATCGATACCCTTTGCATGATCCATAACGTAGAGCCAGTCACGTACGTTCTTGCCGTCACCGTATACCGGCAGCTTCTTTCCCTGAAGAGCGTTGTTTATGATAAGTGGTATCAGCTTCTCCGGGAACTGATAGGGACCGTAGTTATTCGAACAGTTTGTGATATTTGCAGGGAAGTGATACGTATCTATATATGCCTTCACCAGCATATCACTTGACGCCTTGCTCGCCGAGTACGGGCTATGCGGATCTATGGGTGTCGTCTCATAGAAGTATGCATCCGGGTCATCGGGAAGTGAACCATAAACCTCATCTGTCGATACATGGAGGAACTTCTTGTCCTCCTTAAAGGTGCCGTCGGGAAGCTCCCATGCAGCCTTTGCTGCATTCAGCATGACAGCCGTTCCGAGTACATTTGTCTGCACAAACACCTCAGGATACTTAATGGAACGGTCTACATGACTCTCAGCCGCGAAGTGTACCACGCGGTCGATATCGTTCTCCTCAAAAATCCTCGTGATGGCGTCCTTATCACAGATATCTGCTCTTATAAATGTATAGTTGTCTCTTCCCTCGATATCCTTGAGATTCTCAAGATTTCCCGCATATGTAAGCTTGTCAACATTTATGATGCGGATTTCGTCGCCATACTTATCAAACATATAGTGGATGTAGTTCGAGCCGATGAATCCGGCTCCGCCTGTTACGAGATATGTTCTCATACTGATCTCCTCTCTGATACTTAATTCACATTATATAAATATTCACGACTCCGGCTTTTTGTGACTCCGGAGCCGCAGCTGCTTCTGTTTCTATAGCCTTCTGTATCTGCAGTTACATACCTGCGAGCTGCTCGCTCACCATACGATTTACCTCGGCAGGATCGCACTTACCCTTCATTTCCTTCATGACATAGCCGACTATAGCACCGGCCGCCTTACCCTTGCCGGCCTTCACATCGGCTACGGCCTTAGGATTTGCCTCGATAGCAGCCTGTACCACCTTCAGCAGCTCACCCGAGTCGGTCTTCGTTGAGAGATTATTATCCTTTACGTACTGCTCGGGATTCCGGTTTTCTGAGAAGACTGCCTTCTCAAATACTTCCTTAGCTACTGCACCATTAATCTCTCTGGACTCTACAAGTGCTATAAGCTTAGCCAGGTTTACAGCAGAGAACTTAAGTCTGTCAGCATCTGTACCTGTCTCCTTCATGAGACGCATGGTCTCTGACATAATCCAGTTAGATACCTTCTTCGGATCGGCACCCTCGGCAACCGTATCCTCGAAGAGATCTGCCAGCGACTTCTCTGCAGTTATCTGATCTATATCATAGTCAGGAAGTCCGTACTGCTCCTTGTAGCGTTCCTTCTTGGCTGCTCTAAACTCCGGAGCCTTGGATCTTATCTCCTCTATCCACTCATCACTTACGATAAGCGGTACGAGATCCGGATCCGGGAAATATCTGTAATCCTGTGCATCCTCCTTGGATCTCATAGGATAGGAGTAGCCCTTTACGTCATCCCAGCGGCGTGTTTCCTGTACGACCTTTCCGCCGTCCTCCAGGATATCCGTCTGGCGTGCGATTTCATTTTCGATACAACGGCGTATCGCCTTAAATGAGTTCAGATTCTTTGACTCTGTTCTCGTACCGAACTCCTCCGTACCCTTCTCGCGAAGTGAGAGGTTTACGTCTGCACGCATCGAGCCCTCGTTCAGCTTACAATCCGATGCACCGAGGTACTGTATCGTCTCACGCAGCTTCTCAAGATAAGCTATAACCTCGTCTGCAGAGCGCATATCCGGCTCCGACACTATCTCGATAAGTGGCACACCCGAACGGTTGAAGTCAACGTATGTCTCATCCGTCTGAGGGTCGTGAATCAGCTTTCCGGCATCCTCCTCCATATGTATCTCATGGATTCGAACCTCTTTCTCGCCGTCACCAGTTTCTATTGTAACATATCCATCCCTGCAAATGGGATAGTAAAGCTGAGATATCTGATAATTCTGAGGGTTATCGGGATAGAAGTAGTTCTTCCTGTCAAACTTGGAATTCCTCGTGATATCACAGTTTGTGGCAAGTCCAACGGATATAGCCTTGTTCACAACCTCGCGGTTAAGTACCGGAAGTGAGCCGGGCATACCTGAGCATACCGGACACACGTGAGTGTTCGGTGCTCCGCCAAATGCTGTCGAACAGCCGCAGAAAATCTTTGTCTTCGTCGAAAGCTCAACATGAACCTCGAGTCCTATAACAGCTTCATACTCCTTACTCATGTCTACGCCTCCTCTCTTATGGCAGGTGTACGCCTCTGGTCTGCAAATTCCTGCTCAAATGTATATGCAGCTCTGATTATCTTTTTCTCGTCAAAGGTCTGACCCAGGAGCTGCAGTCCTATGGGAAGCCCCTCGCTGTCATAGCCGCAGGGAAGTGATATACCGGGGATACCTGCCAGGTTTACCGCAACTGTGTATATATCTCCGAGATACATCTTAATCGGGTCGGACAGTGACTCACCGCACTTAAGTGCCGTAGTCGGTGCAACCGGTCCGAGTATTACATCATACTTTGCAAATGCCTCGTCAAATGCCTTCTTAATCAGTGCCTTAACTCTCAGTGCCTTCACGTAGTAGGCATCGTAGTAGCCTGATGAAAGTACGAAGGATCCAAGCATGATACGACGCTTAACCTCTGCTCCGAAGCCCTCTGAACGAGTCTTCTTATACATGTTATGAAGATCTGTGTAGTCCTTTGTCCTGTAGCCGTACTTTACGCCGTCGAATCTCTCGAGATTCGATGATGCCTCAGCACAGGCGATTATATAGTATGCAGGGATAGCATACTCAACCATTCCGAGGTCGAACTCCTCAACGATGGCTCCCCTCTTCTTAAGAGTCTCAGCAGCACCGAGAACTGCCTTCTTTACATCCTCATCGATTCCCTCAAGGAAGTAGTCACGGGGAACACCGATCCTCATGCCGGAGACATCATTTACGAGTGCCTCTGTAAAATGTGTGTCATACGCCTCATCAGCTATAGCACCGAGTACACTGCCGGCTGATGCTTCCTCAGTCTTGTCTGATGACGCTTCATCCGTCCTGCCGGGTGCATGTGCTGCATCATATGCTGATGTCGAGTCATGTGAGTCATGACCTGCTATTATCTCAAGTACTGCTGCACAGTCAGCCACATCCTTACCGATGGGTCCTATCTGATCAAGTGATGAGCCATAGGCGATAAGTCCGTATCTCGATACTCTGCCGTAGGTGGGCTTGATACCTGTTACACCGCAGAAGCTTGCAGGCTGTCTGATAGAGCCACCAGTATCTGAGCCAAGTGCAACCGCACACTCATCAGCCGCTACTGCCGCTGCCGAGCCGCCCGACGAGCCGCCCGGTACACGAGTCGTATCCCAGGGATTATAGGTCGGTCCGAAGTAGCTGGTCTCAGTTGTGCTTCCCATAGCAAACTCGTCCATGTTGGTACGTCCTATAACCACAGCCCCCGCCGCCATCAGCTTCTCAACTGCTGTAGCCGTGTAGGTCGGGACGAAATTATCGAGTATATGTGACGAGCATGCTGTCCTGCTTCCCTCGATACACATATTGTCCTTAACTGCAACAGGTACTCCTGCAAGAGGTCCGGTCAGCTCTCCTGCTGCTATCCTCTTGTCGATTTCCTGTGCTACTTCGAGTGCCTTCTCTTCCTCACACAGAGTATATGCGTGAATATCCGGCTCGAGAGCCTTCATCTGCTCCAGATATGCACGGGTTGCCTCCTCTGAGGTTACCTCCCCTGCCTTAATCCTCTCTCCCAGCTGAAGTGCTGTGAGAGACAGTATCTCATTTGCTGTCATCATGTATCCTTCCTAATGCTTTTCTTGTTGAACCAGCCGCAGTGCGGTTAGTTATCATGCTTCTTATAGGTAAGCCATCTCAGCTTGCCCTTCTTATAGTTGTCACCTATGTAGTTTACATTTCTCTTGCCGAGCTCATTTGCCTTGACGATGCCGTCATAGGTTGCCGCAATTCCGGCAATCACGCCGAGTATGAGGCCAAGCACGAGATCTATTATAAGCTTTACTCCGATTCCTATATGCATAAGCCACCTACCTTCTTGTTATATACGACATTGTCTGAGACGAACTCATCTTCTGCTGCTTCTCGGTCATCTCATCGTACCGCTTCTTACTGTGGCGATAGCCTTCCATGGCCGACAGACCGAGTATCGCAAATTCACCGATAACAAAGAAAATCGGACCACCGCCGCCAAGCAGAAGCACAAACATCAGCATCAGCGCCGCAAAGAGCAATGTATACAGTGCGATGTTCTTAACCAGCTGCCGCTTCACATCCGTGAGCTTCGTCGGTACATTTCCGACGACCTTACCCGTCTGACCGTTCACGAGCACCGGGAAGATTCTGCCGTCTATGTCAAATGTAACGAAGTATACAGGCAGCAGTGCATACTCGACCTCCTTCAGCCTGAAGCACGTATTCTCTTCTCCTATCATGTTGTCGAACTGACCGATAATCTCTTCATTCGCGCGCGACGGATAATTCTCAAGCATGGACTTAATCATATAGCCTGTGTTCATGTCTCCGAATCTGTCCGACATATCACCCACCGGGCTGTCCGCGGGCACGTCATAGATATCCGCGTAGTAACCCGCTATATACTCCGGCTTGAAGGGTACACGCTCCTTCATATTGAAGGGTTCGAGATACTTCGACATATCGTTGTCGAGACTGAGGGACGCGTCGTGCGGAACGCACTCGTACTCGGCCTCGTTCTCGTATGTATTTGTGCGGTGATATGTGTGATGCTTGCCCGACTCTGACCATCCATATGTAACAAATCTTCTCACATAGCCGGTGTAAAGCCAAAATGGAACATACACGCCTCTTATATCCTCGACCGATATATCATCAACCTTAAGCGACATATATCTGCGGCGCTTCTTATCTCCGTACTCCTTCTGAATCAGTCGGAGCGCATGCTCCTCGGTAATCTTGAAGGGAATTATACTGTCCGGCCGAAGCTCATTCTTCACCTCATCGAAGATAATCGACTGCTTTCCGCAGAAGGAGCAGACCTTCGTCGCGTTCGAGCCGTACATCATGAGCCTCGCACCGCAGGATTCGCAGTGGTAGGTCTCTATCTCCATGTAGTAGTCGTCATCGTCGACAGGCTTCTCAGTCTCCTCTGAATAGCCGCCAACTCCGGCATCATATTCACTTATATCCTTATGTGACCTCTTAAGCCAGCCGAGTCTGAGCTCCTCCGGCCGGTAGGCCCTGTCCGGATCCGTAAAGCCGTCATCCGCCCTCTTATCTTCAGCGGTACTACCTGCTCCCGCAGTGCTCTCTGCCATATGCGGCGGAACCGCTCCGGGTGAGCCTCCCTTCATGGAAAGCTTCTTCGGTTTAACCTCCTGCGCCGCATCTGACTGCGCTGCATCTCTGCTGCCCCTCTCAGGCACAGATATGGGCGTCAGCTCTCCGCAGGATTCACACTTCATAAGTCCGGTCGCGGGGTCATACAGGAGTACGCCTCCGCAGTTCGGGCACTTAACCTGCATTGTTCTCCACCTTCCTTGTATAGCTCTTCACACTGGATAGTCCTGACAGCAGCATAAGCATTCCCACAAAGCCCATAATAGCGCACATGACATATACAACCTGAAGCGTATCATCAACGATGCCGGTCTTCAGATATACATGCAGCACCAGCAGCATTACGGAAACAACCGCAAGCAGCATAAGCGAACTGATTGCGGTAAGTATGATGCCGGTCTTCTTCTCGTTCTTAAGACTCTCGGCAACCTCCTGCTCCCACTTGTTACACTCTATGTCGGAGAACGCCTCGCCTGCAGCAAATTCCTCACCGAAGGCACGCGTCCTGTCCTTAATGGTGTCGTCAAAATGTCCTCTGTACGGATTGTCGACGTCGCGGCCGGTTCCGATTATGACATCCTCACTGTTTGTGATGAATTCATGTCCGCCTGACAGCATTTGAATCCCTCCTGCTTATTCGAAGAGCGGTGTCGAGAAGTACCTCTCAGCTGTGTCGGGGAGCACTGTCACAACAGTCTTGCCCTCGCCGAGCTGCTCTGCCAGCTTCATGGCTGCGCATACATTTGTGCCGCTCGATATGCCGCACATGATGCCCTCCTCCGAAGCCAGTCTCTTCGATGTGTCTATAGCCTCATCATCTTTGACGATGCATATATCATTGTAAATCTCCGTATCGAGTATTGCGGGGATGAGTCCGTCGCCGATACCCATCTGAAGATGTGTACCGATGGAGCCACCCGAGAGAATTGCCGCGTGCTCCGGCTCAACAGCCCATATGGTCATATCGGGATTTGCCTCTCTGAGAGCTCTGCCGATACCTGTTATAGTACCGCCTGTTCCGATACCCGAACAGAAGCCGTCTATCGAACCGCCGACTGCTTCGAGTATCTCGCGTCCCGTCACATCATGCTGTACCTCGATATTTGCAGGATTCTCAAACTGCTGAGGCACGAATACTCGGCTGTCCTCAGCCTTCAGCTTCATAGCTATCTCAACGCACTCCTCGATACATTTGCCGATGTCTCCTGCATCATGTACAAGTATCACCTCGGCACCGTAGTGCTCAACGAGCTTGCGTCTCTCCTCACTTACGGAGTCAGGCATGATGATACGTGCCTTATAACCGCGCACAGCCGCAACAAGTGCAAGGCCGATGCCCTGATTGCCGCTGGTCGGCTCTACAATGATGCTGTCAGGACCAATCAGTCCTTCCTTCTCCGCCTTCTCTATCATGGCATATGCTGTTCTGGTCTTGATGGAGCCTCCGACATTCATGCCCTCGAACTTGACGAGAATCTCCGACATCCCCGGGCGCACCATTCTGTTTAATCTTATGAGGGGCGTATGCCCCATTGCATCCAAAATACTTGAGTAAACCATACTATCCGATAGTTTCCTTTCTATGCTACATTTCTGTAATCAATTACAGCAACCTCCTGCATGAGGTCTCTAAACTTATCAACTATTGTTTCGAGCATACACATGGTACTATCGGAAATAAATGTTTCCCCACATTGAGTGCACTCTTCACAAGGCACATTTTTTATTACTATAATTGAATCCTTTACCTGAACCGTAAATGTGGTTTCTGACGGTTTAACATCACCTTTACAATATACACACATGTTATCTCACCTCTTCCTTGTCTTTAAATCACTTTCAAACTTTTCTGTAGTAGGATGATAAACAGTTACTATATATATTTTTGTACCATCATTTCCTACAACAACATGAAGTACTGCATCAGAAGTATTAAGTCCATATACCAAACATGCAGGACTAAGCCAATAATCCGGATATTCCTCTATTATTTCACCATTCATGATGCAGTTTATCACATCGTTTCTTTTTATGTTTCGACTAAGCATCCTATCAACCGCATGCTTTGACCAAACTATATTGCCATCTGAACATTTACTTTGAATATCTTTTATATCCATAAATACTCCTTGACTTAGAATGTAGGTGGCACGAGGTATGCGTCGCCTGTCCTCTCGGGCGCGTTCTTCAGCATGTTCTCCTTGTCATCGCCGTTAGTAACCACATCCTCACGCATCACATTTGATACGGGAAATGTATGGCTCATCGGCTCGACTCCGCTTACATCCAGCTCGTTCAGTTTCTCAACATAGTTCAGCATGTCCGTCATGTCCTTCTTGGCCTGCTCCTTCTCCTCATCGGAGAGCTCGAGCTTCGCAAGGATTCCGACATAATCTATGGTTTCATTTGTTATCTGCATATGTTTCTCCTTTACTGACGCACCTTGATATGTGTCTCTCTCAGCTGCATCTCAGTTACATCACCGGGAGCGTTGCACATGAGATCCTGACCGTTACCGTTCATCGGGAAGGCTATGACCTCACGGATGTTCTCCTCATTTCTGAGAAGCATAATCATACGGTCAACTCCGGGTGCCATACCTGCGTGAGGCGGTGCACCGAACTGGAATGCTGTGTAGAGTGCTCCGAACTTCTTCTCGAGCACATCCTTCGAGTAGCCTGCTATCTCAAATGCCTTTTCCATAATCTGCATGTCGTGATTTCTGACAGCACCTGATGAAAGCTCAACTCCGTTACATACTATGTCATACTGATATGCCAGGATATCGAGCGGGTCCTTCGTCTCAAGTGCCTCGAGTCCTCCCTGGGGCATAGAGAAGGGATTATGTGTAAATGCCGGATTCTTCGTCTCCTCATCGAGCTCGTACATCGGGAAGTCATTGATGTAGCAGAAGCGGTATGCGTTCTTCTCGATAAGGTCGAGACGGCTTCCTAACTCATTTCTGATCTGTCCTGCGTAGGAGTTTGCAAGTGCCTCCTTATCAGCGATAAAGAATATCGTATCACCAACCTTTAGGGACGCTGTCTCGCGAAGCTCCTCCTTCATATCATCGGGTATAAACTTATCTATGGGACCCTTGTAGCTTCCGTCCTCGAGCACCTCGAGATATCCGAGTCCGCCCATGCCGATACCCTGTGCGAACTTAAGCATCTTCTCGTGCTGACCCTTGCTAAGCTTCTTCGGTACATTTATCGCGCGGACAGTCTTACCGTGGAACGGCTTAAATGTACATCTCTGGAAGAACTCGCTGAGGTCTATAATTCTGAGAGGGTTTCTCATGTCCGGCTTATCGGTACCGAACTGAAGCATAGCATCCTTGTAGCTGATGATGGGATATGGTGCCTCTGTCACCTCGTACCCTTCAGGTGCAAACTTCTTAAATGCAGCGGTGAGAACCTCCTCACCTACCTTAAATACATCCTCCTGAGTTGCAAAGCTCATCTCGAAGTCGAGCTGATAGAACTCTCCGGGTGAGCGGTCCGCTCTGGCATCCTCATCTCTGAAGCAGGGTGCTATCTGATAGTACTTATCGAAGCCTGAAACCATCAGAAGCTGCTTATACTGCTGAGGTGCCTGGGGAAGTGCGTAGAACTTACCCTTGAAGCGGCGGCTCGGTACGATATAGTCTCTTGCTCCCTCAGGACTCGATGCACAGAGGATGGGAGTCTGAATCTCTACAAAGCCCATCTCCTCCATCTTACTTCTCAGGAAGCTGATAACCTTTGATCTAAAGAGGATATTGTCCTTTACCTTCTGATTTCTAAGGTCGAGATAACGGTACTTAAGTCTTACATCCTCTCTAACCTCCTTCGAGGTCATAACCTCAAAGGGCAGCTGGCTGTAAACCTTACCAAGCACATCTATCGAGTGCACCTCGAGCTCAATGGTACCTGTGGGAAGCTTCGGGTTATAGGTTTCTTCATCTCTATGCTCCACAAGTCCCTCTACTGATATAGCCTGCTCCCTCGTGATACCATCAAGGAGTGTAGTGTCTCTCAGGACAACCTGCATAACTCCGTACATATCGCGAAGGTCTATAAATGATACGCCGCCGTGGTCACGGATATTTTCAACCCATCCTGCAAGGCGTACATTTGAGCCGACATCCGCCTCGGTCATCTCACTGATTATCTTGTCTCTGTACTGATTCTTAATTTCCATCATGTTACTTCCTTCCTAACCTTAAACCTATATGTAATCTCTGTCGTTTTGCCGTACCGGCGTTCAAAGCTCTTCGGTTCTTCACCGGCCCGGTCAAACAAACATAAAGCCCCGGACATGGTCTAAGCCATATCCGGGGCGACTGAACTTAATCTGCCGCGGTACCACCCGCATTTACACTGACACTTTTGATACATCATAACTATCAGCATCTCATTTTGCAATTAACGCTTGCTCACGTGCTCCCCTAATGATGTATCAACTGTCAGTCCGCTGCATGCACCTGCTAACCGTCTTCACAGCTTATCTATGCCGCACCACATCCTCGAAAAGCCGGCTCCGGAGTGTTCCGCCTGAGTGCATATCAATCACTTCAAATATTTCCAAACATACGAAATGCTGCTCTGCACAAGTACCCGTTTCACGGATAGGCTCTCAGTCCGGGACCCATCCTCCCTGTAGTGGCGTATGTACCGCAGTCTCCTTCACTGCCTTTAAATATAAAGTTTTCATGTATTCTAACTATATAGCCATAGATGTTCGTATTATAAATTACCGCATCTCAAAATGCAAGATGCTTTTATTTATACGACTTCGCCCGATATCCTACCAATTCTATAGCTTCGATGTATCCGCCACGCATACGCGGTTTCGACCGCTGTCCTTAGCCTTATAAAGTGCATTATCAACCTCGGTATATATCTTCTGGTGGTCGATGCCTCCGGTGGTTGTGATAACTCCGAGACTTATGGTCACGCGTCTTACTGCAGGAAATGAACTTTCCTCGACGCGTTTTCTTAGTTCCTCTGCTCGCTCCAGCACTTCGGATTCATCTGCACCGGGCAGAAGTATGAAGAACTCCTCACCACCCCAGCGGCCTGCCATCTCGCCCCTCTCTGCATCCACCGAGTTCATAAGTATCTCAGAGAGCTGCTTCAGAACACAGTCACCTATGAAGTGTCCGCAGATATCGTTAACCTTCTTGAAGTGGTCTATATCAAGCATCACAAGTGAAACAGGCATTAAATCACGTGCCGTTTTATCAAGCCTTGCATTTATCTCGGACTCAATCTTGCGACGGTTATAGAGACCGGTCAACTCGTCAACTGTCGCCTGCTTCTCGAGCTGACTGTTTGTATCTATCAGTCTCTGCATTGTTTCTCCAAGGTCGATGTTTGTCTCACGTACCAGATTTGTGAGACGTCTTACCAGCTGCATCTCCTCGCCGACATTTTCCATATTTACCGAAACCTTCGGGAACTCTCGCTCAGGCTTATCGCCCTCACGCATAGCTATCGATATGAGTGTGATGTTATGCCACAGCATCTTACCTGTATTCAGGTCACGGTCAAGCTCTCCGCCTGTGAAGAAGCCCGCTGTGGGAGCCAGCTTCTCGAAGGGCTCAAGTTCGCTGTCCACATCAGGTCCCCAGAAAATCTTCCTCATGGCGCATGAGTGAAGGAGTATTGCCTCAGGTTTAAACTCGCGTATCTCCTCGCAGCGAGCATTTACCTTCTCCACAATCTCTGTCGGATCACCATACGTCATAGATACCGTCTGGTCCGTGCTGACATCTCCGGCCAGGTCTATGTATCCCGATTCCTTTGCGAGATGCGCAGGATGTCTCAGTGTCTGACCGGCTTCCGACTCGAGCATCAGCGGAAACTCCATAGTATTTCTTACAAAGTTCTCATCAGGCTCAATCCTCAGATATCTCGAGAAAAGGTCTGAGGCCGGCATGCCGTCAACCTCGTAGAGCTTGTTTCCGGAGGCCTTATCGATTCTGAACTTACGTCCAAGCGTCTTCCAGCCTGCCGTATGTGTTGAGTTTATATGGAAGTCCTTTCCTGCAAATGTCACGAGAGCCAAAGCATCGATTGATGCTTCATTTTCAAGGATAATCTGCGGACGGTCGTTATCGATGTCATGTCCTATCGGGAAACCGCCAAATATGGTTATTGACTTATCGCACTTCTCAATCTCGTTAAGTACGCTTCTCACATCAGCCGGCACACGCTGTACGATAATTTCAGCCGCTGCTATATCGGGTGTTCCCTCAATAATCGTACGGACACTTGTTCCGATATCCTTCTCATGACCGAGCAGCGTATTAAAGTAGTATACCTTCACGTCTGTCGAGTAAAACAGCAGTGCCGATAAAACAATCGTCGGTTCAGTCAGCCTGCCGTGCATGATTTCGCCGTTACAGGTTGTTCCGACTATCGCAGCATCAGGGAAAGCCTCCACAAGACGTTTCCTGATACCGAAGATAACCTCCGTATCCTGTATGCCACAGTACATATGCAGCAGCATAGACCTCGGAACTTCGCACTCTTTAATCTCTGAAATGTAAGCATCAAGCTGACTCACATCAGCCAGGTCAAAAACAAGTTGCTTCATAGAACACCTCCCCACAAGTGTTAAATCTACTCACAATGAAAATCCCCTTCTTAAAGAACCTAAAATTATTTAATCTAAAATTATTCAATCTAAAATTATCAACACAACATACTGTTGCAATATATAATAAATTTTTGTTCGTACATTTAATATATTCTCTGCTGCATACTAATGCAAATATGTATTTTACATATTATTTACTTTAGTGCCTCCGTCAGTGCCGCGAACTCGCTGAGTCCGAGTGCCTCACCCCTCACTCTCACATCAAGTCCTGCTTCTGCCAGAGCCGCCTCTACCTCTGCTCTCGAGTAGGACAGGCCGTCGAAGTTTGCGACAGCATTTGCGAGGGTCTTACGTCTCTGATTAAATGCCGCTCGAATCAGTTTAAACATAAGCTTCTCATCGAACACCTCCACCGGCGGTGTCTCACGGACAGTCAGGCGAATAACTGCAGATGCAACATCAGGTCTCGGCATGAAGCAGTTCGGCGGCACATTTGCCGCAAGGTACGGTGTCGTATAGTACTGCACTGCAAGTGACAGAGCACCGTAGTCCTTACTGCCGGGGGATGCCTTCATCCTGTCGGCAACCTCCTTCTGTATCATGACCGTGATAGAATCTGCCTGTATCCCGCTCTCGAGCAGTGACATGATAATCGGCGTTGTGATGTAGTACGGCAGATTTGCCACCACCTTGAAGCGTCTGTCTCCGAAGAGTTCTTCGAGATCAAGCTTCATGATGTCCTGATTTATGACAGTCACGTTGTCATAGCCACTAAGCGTATCCTCAAGGATAGGTATCAGATTCTTATCTATCTCAACCGATGTCACATGCCCAGCCTTCTCAGCCAGGTACTGCGTCAGCGTACCGATACCGGGGCCGATTTCGAGCACCTCGTCCTCCGGTCCGATATCCGCCGCCTCTATAATCTTATATATCACATGCTTATCTATCAGAAAGTTCTGACCGAAGCGTTTGTTGAAGTTAAAGTTATATTTATGTAAAACCTCTATGGTTTCCTGTGGATTTCCAAGCATATCAATCTCCTGTGTCTAAATCCGGATTAATGCTGCAGTCTATAAAGCCTGCATGCATTATCATAAGTGATCTCTATAACCTCTCTCACACTTACACCCTTCAGCTCTGCAAGCTTCTCAGCCACATATATGAGTGCCCGCGAGTCATTTCTCCTGCCGCGGTAGGGTTCGGGAGCAAGGTACGGGCAGTCAGTCTCGAGCACTATCCTCTCAAGTGGTATAGCCTCGAGGGCCCTGATAAGCTTCTTAGCATTCTTAAATGTCACCACTCCGCCGATACCAAAGTAGAAGTCCATCCTAAGCAGCTGCTCTGCAACCTCCTTACTGTAGGAGTAGCAGTGCATGACTCCGCCGATAGATGCCGCGTCATGCTCTCGCATCAGCCTCAGTGTATCCTCCGCCGCATCCCTCGAGTGTATAACTATCGGAAGCGACAGCTCGCGCGCCAGCTCCATCTGTCTGCCGAACCACCTCTGCTGCAGTTCTCTGTCCGGTCCGTCATCGTAGTGATAGTCAAGGCCGATTTCTCCTATTGCGACAATCCGGTTGTTTTCGTGCACCAGCTCTGCCAGTGTCTTCATATCGTCCTCTGTAAGTCCCTCCACACAGTGAGGTATAACTCCTACCGCTCCATACAGGTTGTCATACTCACGTGTCAGCCTGTCTACGTCGTACGAGGACTTCATGTTGCAGCCGATGTCGGTCATGTACCTTATATATATTTCATCGCTCTGATTCGATAGACTGTTCGATACAGTATCCGCTGTCTTGTCTGTATCTGCTGCAGACATATCCGGACTATCATCTGCTGTACTGCCTTTAGTCCCGGCGGTAGCTATCCTGCCTCCCACCTCAGCCTCATAGTTGCTGCACAGCATACCGCTTCTCAGTATCCGGTCTCTATCACCTTCGAATCGTTCATCATCATAGTGTGCGTGTGTATCAAATATACCAAGTCTCATATTGTGTTTTACAAACCTTTAATCTATAATATCGTCGGTGTTTCATTTATTATAATACAACGATTATAACACATCTGAAGCAATCAAACCTATACTAAACGGAGGAATATATATGATATCTCAATTCTATAAAGAGATGACCTCTAAGGAGTCGGTCATCCGTAAATTTTTCGAATACAGTAAGACGCGTGCAGCAGAGCTCGGTCCGGACAGTGTTTGCAACTTCTCGCTCGGAAACCCTTCGGTTCCCGCGCCAGAGCACTTCACAGAGGTTATGAAGGACCTGATAGAAAACACAGATCCTATACAACTTCATGGCTACAGTCCCTCACTCGGACAGGTTTCCACAAGAGCTGCCATCGCCGAGTCACTTAACCGCCGCTTCGGCATGAACTACGAGGCACTTCACATATTCCCCACATCAGGAGCAGCAGGTGCACTGTCACATGCGCTTAGATGTGTCGCAGGACAGGGCGATACAGTCATAACATTTGCACCCTACTTCCCTGAGTATATACCCTACGTAACCGGAACAGGTGCAGCTCTCAGAGTTGTTCCCGCGGATACGACTTCATTTCAGATTAACTTCGAAAAGTTCGAGGAAATGATGTCTCCCACGGTTGCTGCAGTTCTGATTAACTCGCCCAACAACCCTTCAGGTGTTGTATATACAACAGAGACTATCGACAGACTTGCCGATATACTTCGTGCGAAGGAGCAGGAGTATGGTCATGAGATATTCCTTCTCACCGATGAGCCCTATCGTGAGATAGTCTTCGATGGTGTTGACTCACCCTTCATCTCGGCTCACTATGACAACTCTATCTGCTGCTACTCATTCAGTAAGTCTCTGTCACTCCCCGGAGAGCGTATCGGATATATGGCAGTAAACCCCAAGGCTAAGGATGCTGACGTGCTTGTAGCCATGGCTGCACAGATATCACGCTTCACCGGTCACAACTGCCCTGCATCACTCATGCAGCTTGCAGTTGAGCAGGTACTCGACGAGACCAGTGACCTTTCGATATATGAGAAGAATGCATCTCTTCTGTATGATGCACTGACGGAAATCGGCTACAAGTGTGTACGCCCCATGGGTACATTCTATATGTTCCCTCAGTCACCGATTCCCGATGCAAATGAATTCTGCTGGAGAGCAGCAAAGGAACTCGGACTTATCATCGTTCCCGGTGACTCCTTCGAGTGTCCCGGACACTTCAGGATATCCTACTGTGTACCGACAGAGCTTATCGACAGAGCTATACCGCTCTTTAAGAAAGCTTACGAGCTCTATAAAGACTAATAAGAAGTACGCTGATTACCACTGCTACTATGATGATGACTATTGCTATCGCATTGCCGTCAAACAGTGCAGTGGGTATCAGATATGCGCTCAGGTTTATAACCATATGAAGCAGTATCGGTCCGGCAAGCCTGCCGGAGGCCCATACGGTCATCATACCGAGCAGCAGTCCTATAACAAGCGCATATACGCCCTGTATCAGATTGCCGTGATATGCGGCAAAGAGCAGAGCCTGAAGTATAACCGCCGGAAGAGCACCTACTGCTCTTTCGGCGTATTTCATGGTGATACCTCTGAACATGATTTCCTCTGCTATCGGCGCAAGTACAACCACTGACAGTATGGCAAGTATCGAATCATCACCTATAAGCGTTGTTATCATGCGGTCGTATGACTCGAAGTAATCATCATATACACTCGACAGCATATAGATGATTCCGTCTACAGCAAGCTGCAGCATGGTGCCGAGCAGGAGGATGATCATGATATCAAGAACACGCGGGCATGTGCGACTATATTTCTTCTTACCTTCTTTATTTTTTACAGCCTCCACAGAGCTGTCATCTGAGTCTAAGTTTATACTGTCCTCTGACTCTGCAGTTTCTGAGCGTTCAGCATAATCCATGGTATCATCACCTGTCACGGTCTCCTCCGGAGTGCCTTCACTCTCATAGCTCATCCCTGTCGGATATCCTGCATAGTCGTGTGTCTTCATAAAGTAGTACCAAGCTCCGAACACAACCAGACACAGAGCGTACCTTATGAAGCGGTATATTCCCTCATCTACTCCTACCTCTGTCGCATCCGACACCGTAGTCAGGTCAAGGAGCACTGTAAATGTAAATGCTGCGAAGTATGTCACAACAACAAGAAAAGCCGACACCACAAGTGGTGTCAGGCTCATCAGTAAATTTTGTATTCTGTATCTTCTATCCATAGTACTATACTGTAATCTTCTTCTCTCGTTCTCTCTTCTTCTTCTCTTCAGCCTTCTTCTCCTTGGCATCCTTCTTAGCTTCCTTGGCTGCCATCTCATACTCAAGCTGCTTCTGATACTCGACCTGCTTCTTAGCCATGCGGGTTCTCCAGGATTTCTTCTTACCCTCGTTCTCAGCCTGCTCCTCCTGAAGCGCCTTCTTAGCAGCCTTATGAACCGTCTTAACACTCACGATATATATACCGCTGACCATAGCCTTAACCTCGCCATGCTTCGGTACATCATCGTATACTGACTCATCACAGATAAGTGTCATAACCTGAGGTCCGACCTTAGCCTTAACCACAGGAATCTTGGCATTCTTATAACGCTTCGGTGCCTGATCTGTAACTACCTTCGGCAGCTTCGCGTCCTTGAAGGGCATAATCTTCTTATCTATAACAAACATATTCACCGGCTGTGCGGCAGCATTTATCTCCTCACGCTGTTCCATCTGCTTCTTCTGCATGTTGTTGCCGACTATATACAGCACCACCATCAGTGCAATCAGCACCACAACTATAACTATCGCAACTATTGCTCCTGTACTCATAACCTCTACTCCTTATGTCCATCTATCATTTCCTGAATCCTGTCAGGGATTCTATGATAAAACTGTTTTCTCTCTGAGTTCGACATCTCTGACACATAAACCGGCTTATCAAACTCTATCACAACATGCTTCTTCTTTATAGCCCCGGGATGATTATTCTCAAATATATCGTCAAACCCGGTAGCTGCCGTAAGTACTATCGGTGCTCCCGACTTCTCAGCCATACGATATCCGCCCGTTTTAAACTCCATCAGCGTGTCATCATGGTTACGCGTGCCCTCAGGATAGAGTCCCATGGACAGTCCGTCCTGCATATACTCGATGCCGGTGTTGATGGTCCTCATACCCTGGCGCACATTATCTCTGTCAAGGTAGAGACACCCGATATCATCCATGTAGTGATGAAAGAGCGGTATCTTCTTAAACTCCTGCTTGGCCACGAAACCAATCGGTCTGTCGAGCACCTTCTGAAGTATGATGATATCAAAGTAGCTCCTGTGATTTCCTACAAAGAGCACCGCACCGTCGGGGATGTTCTCCTCTCCTCGCACCTCAATCCTCGTGCCACAGATAAAGAGCAGTCTCCTGAAGAAGCCACGGACGAATACAGCAGCCTCCTCCCAGGATTTCTTACGGTTCTTCCTTGCCAGGCTCCGCAGGTGCCAGTGTCGCGGCATCCAGAAGATCATAGCCAAGACGGCGTATGTAATTGCAACTATAAATCTAAACATTTATCTATATACCTCGGCATTATCTCGATTTTTAGTCAAATCGAATTAATCCCGTACTTATTATCGAAGATAGTAACTATTATCACAATATTTGTACATTACATGTAATCTCGCAGCACTAAGATTATCTACCGTACATCTTAGCCGTTTCATACAACCTCTCTGCCAACTGCTTCGTTAAAACATCCTTCTTGAAGCGCCAGCTCCAGTTGCCTGCACCCACACCGGGTGTATTGAAGCGAGCCCATGAATCAAGCTCCAGTATATCCTGCATAGGAACTATCGCCATATTTGCAACTGATGCGAAGCATGCCCTAATCATAACCCAGCATATATCACTCGCATCCGTGCTGAAGTAACGTCTCAGTTTATCTCTCGACTGCTCGAAGCAGTTTCTGTACCATCCGAGTGTCGTATCATTATCATGTGTACCTGTGTAGCATACACAGTTACGTATATGATTATGAGGCAGGAAGTTGTTCTCATCCGGATTTTCAAATGCAAACTGCATTATCTTCATGCCGGGGAAGCCGAACTTATCTCTCAGATCAACCACCGACTGGTCTATCTCTCCGAGATCCTCCGCTATAATCGGCATATGATATCCGAAGGTCGCCTCCATAGTAGTGAAGAAGTTCTCACCCGGAGCTTTTACCCACTTACCGTTTATAGCTGTTTCCTCGCCATAGGGAACTGCCCAGTACTTATCGAAGCCCCTGAAGTGATCTATCCTGAGATAGTCTGTCAACTTCAGCTGGTGGCGTATCCTTGCGAACCACCACTCATAGCCCGTCTTCTTATGCTCGTTCCACTTGTAGAGCGGATTGCCCCAGAGCTGTCCCGTAGCTGAGAAGTAGTCAGGCGGTACACCCGCTACAACTGTGGGATAACCCTTGCTGTCGAGACAGAAGAGCTTCTTGTTAACCCATACATCCGCACTGTCAAGTGCCACAAATATGGGGATATCTCCTATAATCGTTATACCCTTTTCATTTGCATACTTCTTAACTGCCATCCATTCATAGTAGAACAGGAACTGTATGAAGCGATAGTACTCTATTTCCTTCTCGAGCTTCTGCTCCCACTTCTTCCTCTGAGCAGCAGTCGGATTCTTCAGGTCATCCTCCCACATGTACCATGGTGCCCCCTGATGGAAGTCTTTACCTGCCATAAAGAGCGCATAGTCATCAAGCCATACAGACTCACTCTTAAAGTCTGCATACTCCTGCATCAGCTCCTCATCGGTGCTGAAGTCGTCTTTTACATCCTCATCTATAAATCTCTCGTAAGCCTTCTTGTAGAGCCCGGTCTTAAACTGTATCACATCACCGTAGCTTATATCCTCAGGGTTCCACTGAGGCATCTCTCTGAAGTCCTCATCTACGAGAAGCCCGAGCTTCTTCAGATGATCCGGGCTTATGATAAGCGGCTGTCCCGCAAATGATGAGAACGGCTGATACGGCGAATCACCGAAGCCTGTATGTCCGAGCGGCAGCACCTGCCACGCCGTCATACCCGCCTTCTCCATAAAGTCTATAAAATCAAACGCTCCCTGTCCCAGGTCGCCTATTCCATAGGGTCCCGGAAATGATGTCGGATGCACCAGTATACCGGCATATCTCTTCGGTCCCTTGTCTACACTTACTGCTATATCAACCTTCATAGTACCTACACCTTACCCATACATATAGTCTAAATCATAACTTCAAGATTATAACTAAACATTTATGATTTTACAAGCATTTACGCTCGTCTGCCATCTCGATAAGTCCGCTCAGATAATCAGTCAGCCTATAGCCCGCCGACTCCATAATCATCGGATACATGCTGATGCTTGTATGTCCGGGAATTGTATTTATCTCATTAAATACCACCCTGTCCGTTCCTTCCTCGAGGAAGAAGTCCACTCTCGAGAGTCCGAAGCAGTCACAGGCTCTGTATATCTTAAGTGCAGCCTCCTTAAGCTCTTCTGCCTTACCGACAGGCAGCTCCGGATTTATCACTGTCCTTGACTCAGCATTGTTGTACTTAGCATCGAAGTCATAGAACTCTGCTGCCGCAACAACCTCTCCGATTCCTGCAGCCACGGCACCCTCACCATATCCATATACTGCACACTCTATCTCGCGTCCGGTTATCGTTTCCTCAACCAGTATCTTACTGTCGTTATCAGCCGCAAGAAGCAGTCCGGTCTTTAGCTCATCCCTATTGTGTGCCTTCGTTATGCCGACCGATGAGCCAGCATTTGAGGGCTTTATGAATACCGGGTAATCTCTTTCTGACTCTACCCTATCCATAACAGCCTCTATATCCTTCAGCTCGTAGGCTCTGACTGGTGTATACGCCGCCTGCGCCACACCGGCACTGTCAGCTATAATCTTCGTGAAGAACTTATCCATCGTCACAGCACCGGACAGATGACCGCAGCCCACGTACGGTATATGTAACATTTCGAACATGCCCTGGAGTCTGCCGTCCTCACCATACAGTCCGTGTAGCACCGGAAATGCCACGTCAACATGCTTATATCTGACTGACACCGGATCCTTAATCATGAGATTATCACCATCCACAGGAAGCAGGTACGCCTCGACGAGTGACTCCTCCCAGTGGTTCTTCTCCTGATTCTTAAGAGCATCTATATCCTCGATGTACTTCCATCTTCCGTCTTTTGTTATACCTACGGCAGTTACCTCATATCTCGTCGTATCTATCGCATCCATCACAGTCATGGCCGACACACATGACACATCATGCTCACTCGACTGACCACCGAAAAGTACCAGTACGTTCTTCATAATTATTCCCCGTCTTTCTGCGAAAGACACCGATGGGGTTATGAAACCCTACGGTTAGCTCTTCCGCTAAATAAGTTTCTAAGTTTTCTTCCTTCTGCTATTATTTCCCTATAAGACTGACACAC
>Ga0065711_1000344_pt1 | contig 71644 bp, 59 predicted proteins | sample Hoacrofraction12_FD_59098 | JGI IMG/M metagenome (GOLD analysis project Ga0065711, IMG submission 59098) | Hoatzin crop microbial communities from Cojedes, Venezuela - Epithelial fraction 12 v2 (version 2) | ecosystem: Host-associated > Birds > Digestive system > Esophagus > Crop | place... | reverse complement strand
GCCTGCTGTAGGTGACCCTGCTTCGGCAGGGGGGTTGGACCAGATGACCCACAGAGGTCCCTTCCAACCCCTACCATTCTGTGATTCTGTATGTGGATTTTTTTTCATGAAATTTCTTACGCTGAGAATTTATGGAAGAGCAAGTGGCAGTCAGGCTGAGCCAGGGGAAGAGAGGGAGCATGTTCTGATGGAAAGTGGTGTTAAGGGGCAGAGGGAGGATGGAAGGAAACCCTAGGAGCAGGTAAACTGATTGGGGATTGGGAAACTGGGAGGAAGCATGCACAGAGCAGCTGTCACTAGTGTCTTTTTGCTGGTTTCCTGCTGTACCTGGGATGGTTGTATGGTCTGTGACCTGACCCATGACTAGATCCAAGCCACGTCAAGAACTGCAAGGCAGGTGTGTGGCGAAAGGGGAGAGCACAGCGGACACACTGTCCCTATGTCTAGTGTGTTGTGCCTGGATGAGAAAATGGCCTCACCAGACCACACCTGGGACCGCCACCATCATTTCCTCTGTCTGGGCTAGTCAGCAGGGTGGCCGAGTGTCAAGCATCTCAGGTCATGCGTTGGCATCTGTCACTCTCACTTCTGCCTGCATCCTAACTGGGATTGCCAGCAGCAACTGCAGTTGTTGTGCTTGGTGACGAGAGGGTCACCTCGCACCTTGGAGTGCAAGGCAGCTGGATGCCTGCCCTGGTTCCTTGGCTTGTGCCAGGCCTACATGAAATCATTAGGAATATGAGAGGCAGAAGAGATTCCTGAGGCTGTGATGAGAAATCTGCATATAGGAAGAAACCAAAACAGGGAGATTTTGACCTGGACATAGGAGCGAGCTCAGCTCAGACTTTCTCTCCCACCACTCCTCAGTGCCCTCACATGTGCCTCCTCATGGTGGATGCAGCAGTCCTCCAGGTTCTTCAAGCCCACTGGCAATATTACTGCTGTAGGGGTCATCACACTGATCCTTTGTGCAATAATAGCTCTAATCCAGCGGCTGGGCCTGTGCCCCTGGCACTTCACCTGCCTCTCCGATAACACGTGCTCCACAGCACCAGGTACCTCTCGACTCCCTGCCTCTTCCTAGTTGTTGAGGTTCACAGAGTAAGCCTGTACTTTCTTATGCTCCAGTTGCATGTCTGTATTTCACTGACCTTCCTTCACCACTTAGACCTGTCCACTTAGTTCAAGTTCAATGGTCTTACCAGTCGTGGTGCTGCTGATCAGGATCTCTGTGTTTCAAGATTCAACCAAGCACAACTGTGGTATTATTTTTAGAAGTATGAGTGAATATAACTTCTTAGATTATTTTTAAAGCTAAGGAATTGGGCATTTTCAGGGAGGTTTTATTATGCTTTAAGGAGAATACACAATTCAGTCTGATAGCAGAGACACGTACACTCATGTTCTGTACTATATAGCTGAGCTCATCTGAAGGTCAGGTGTTGCTGCACCATAAGGAAGTCCACTTAGATGCAGTGTGTTCACAATAAGCAGGGAAAAGCTAACCTAATTAGGGTGGAGGACTGGTGATGTGAGTGGAGACTTCTGCGTGAGATCTCTTGAGGAAATGAGAGATTAAAAACTTCAGGCTCATGAAAATAATGCAGTTTATGCTGTGACAAATCTTCAAGAAGGGACATGGGGCTGTTATCCTGACAGTAAGGTCTTGAATTCATTGGGGTGAGTCACGGCTAGGTATTCATTTTGAAGTCTCAGACGTGCTAAACAATTTATAATATTTTTAAAAAATACTAAAAAGGCACCCTAAGCAGTTTGATGAGTAACCTTGAGTTTTCTAGGTACCTTCAGCTCTGGATACTCTCTCCTTCCAGGGCAGCATTATGGAATGGAAACTTTGACACGACCTTAATTATAGGCTAGTGCTGCTATAATATAGCTCCTGTAGGTAGGTCAAAAGGCTTCCTGAGCACAGCACAGTGTCCCAGCATGTACTTGTCGAGGAGCTGTTCTAATATCTCACTGCTGATTAAGGGGAGTGGTTTAGCAGTCAAAATTTTTGCATGAGACTAAAAAGAAGGTGCAGTACATCATGCTGCCAATCTCTCTGCTAAATTGTGTTGTGTGGGAGAGACATTTAGCAAGAACTTTTCAAGCTTTGTCAACTTGTGGAACCATCCAGGGAAGGCACTAGCACCATTTTGGGGAAGTGTTGTGCTGCTTAGTAGTAGATACCCAACCTTTCCTCTCCATAGACCATGGCAATGAATTAACTCATCCACATGTCCTGTAACTTCCTTCTATTCCTAAAGGTTTCCAAAGGTTTACAGCTCAGTACCTCATCTCTCTGCCCTTACCTCCTTTACACATCTGACACATTGCCAGAGCCCTTTTGGGACTCGTCTGATGCATAGCCCGGTTTCCATGCCACAGAATGTCAATACAGAAACAAGGCGTTGCTGGGTTGTTTTAGGAGGTACGTTGCTTATGAGATATTGGGGTTGCCGAGGGCTGTGGCAGATGTGTGGGCTGCGAGGAGGAGGGAAGGACAACTGCTGAGGTTAAGAGCTGTGATTAATTGTTCACCAAAGTTCATGATGACGTGGTGTGCTTTGCAAACACCAGGCTCCAGGAGGTCTCTGTCTCAAGCAGATCTGAGCTACAGTGGGAGCAGAGAGGACGAGACACCCAGGCATGTGAGAGAAGACACTGAGGAGGCCGGAAAGAAGAAGTCATCGAGCCACAAGCAAGATGTCGATAGAAACGGCCCTAGTCTATGGCTTGGCTCTGAGCTGCCTGGCGTGGAGGAAGCTCTCAGAGCCATTTAAGAGAACGCTTAAAAAATTAAGTCCTACTGGAAATCAATTTCTTGCACCCTAGGGCAGATGAGAATTGACCTAAATTCTGAGGAGTTGTGCCACCTCTGCAGGCTGGATGGCGCAAGGTGGTGGTGAGCGGCGAGAGGGACGGCGTTAGGCAGCGGGTGCCAGAGCTGCTCATTTCCTCGGCAGCAGGTGCCTTCTCTTGGCCAGCTCAGTCACGCAGAGCTGCTTGTGTGTCTGAATAGATGCTGACTGTTGGCAGAGAAGGAAATGCACTGAAGAGACGCATTTGCTCTGCTACCCACAGGGTAACTCATTACAGCCCCAGGACACGCTAGTGGAGCTGTCACCTATTGCTTAGAGTGGGAAGCGAGAAGGTTGCCGCTTTGCCACCATTAGTCAATCTGAACTGCAGCACGGTCCCCAGTTGTCATAAACACAAATGCTTCCTCAGCTGACACTGCAAAATCACCGAACCTAGGTCTGGAAATGGGAGGCTTCTGCCTGTGACACCACAGCTTGGCTGGCTCTGAGGCTGCTTGCTATCTGCAGATGCCAGCTATTTTGCTTCCAGAGGTCTCCATTTCCCTGTGCTCCGCTTGATTAGACATTGCCAGATGGCACAGCAAATTCTGCACCAACTCCACAAAGAGGGCTTCAGACAGAAGCCACGTGGAGGGCTTATACTGCAGGTAATCTTGCTGTCTGGCCGGGTACATGGGACTTCCATGAGAAGATGATATGTAGCTGGGTGCAGAAGAGATGCCTGCTAGTGCCTCTAATGAGGGCAAAGGAGAACAGAAAATCAATGTGCAGCTGGGAAGCAAAATGAGGGAGGGAAGCGCACACAAGAAATGTCCTGCCATCCTGGAACACTTCTGCCGTTTTATGGGGTTTTTTGGAGCACCGAAAAAATCCAACTGTAGAGTGGGTAATGCATAAGAAAGCAAGTTTCCTTCATGCTTCTGCTTGTGAAACAATTGGTTTAAAAATATCTATTATAGGTAAAAATGATTTTTTACCTTGATGAAGTTTTAAAGTGCTTTTAAAGCATTTGGTAGAAAATGTAGGATGACATTTTGATGCACGTACGAGGTCCGTTCAGAGGTCCACATTCTTTTCAGGCTCTGTGTCCAGTCTGTCCAATCCAGCAGTATTTCAGGGCCTTACCAGAGGCCCATAAAGACATCAGTAAATCGGCTGCATTAAACACCTGAGCTCATCTACTGTTGAATCATGTCCACACTGGCCACCTTGGCGCCACGATGAGCTGGCTCCAGCTTAGTCCAGCCTTTTCGTTTGGGTGAAGTCCAAACCTGTGAGCGTGTGAGCATCCAGCCTCTTGTGATCATTTCCTTTATCAGCAAACCAGACACCCATGATGTGTGTCTTAAAATGGGCATCAAAGCTCTTCGTGGTGCAGCAGATGGATCCTCAAGCACAAACAGCTGCTCACTAATTTTCTTTTTCCATTATCTCCTAAGCAAGCACATAACTTTCCCCTTGGGGAGGTAGGAGGGAGAGGGAGAGTCTGTACGCTTTGCCAGGCCCCTGGCAGGTTTGGATTCCCCAGGTAGCACTTTTAACCCAGCAGGCATCAAGCTCTTGCAACTAGAAGCCACGCTCACAGCTGTTGACACCTTTTTCTGCTAGTGAAATCTGAATTTGACTGCTTGAAAGCCTATTAATTGTAACCCACAGATTTGGAGCTGCAAAGTGCTACTCACTGCCCTTCTCATCAGTGCAATCCAATTCTATGACTATTAAAAATGGAATTAAAAAGATATATGGGTCATTTCACCCAAAGATTTTTTCCAGCTAGGGAAAATCCATTTCCTTTGGTTTCCTAGTGCTTCAAAGGTACCAGGCTAAAGCCACAGAACTTCTGCATTAACTTGTTTTCATCTTTGGCTGCAATGTCCCGACTGCCCAGGTGAAAGAGTGTACCCGGAGCATCTTAATGGGGATTACCTCAGATCTTTGTTTCTTTTTTCTTTTCTATGTAATTATTTGTTGGTCCAGAAAATAGAGCAGAAAAGATGTCCCTGTGCATGTGCAACCAGAGAAACGGTGATAGATGCATGGTTGGAGTCCTTGTTTCCACTGTTTTAACCTCAGTTAACAGCATATTGTCAAACAAACTGAAATGCCAGGGGGTTTTTACTTGAAAGACTGAACAGAAGGCTTTTGTGTTTGGTTTGCTCTGGGTGGAGTTGGGAGGGGTGGGTGGGGGAAGCACATTTCCCCCTCCTTAGCTAAAAAATCACCAATTATTTGCGCTTGTCTTGCTCTGAATACGGCTTGCTTTGGCTGATTGCTGTTTGGGCAGGTAGGTAGGTAAATTCTGACCCAAGTTGAAAGAAAAAGAAAAGCTTTGGTTTGACGCATCTGACTGACATCAGGTGCTCTGCAAAGTTGGGGGTCAGTCTGCTGGGTGCCAGGAGGCTGGCCAGTGGGTGCTTGCTGAGGAAGGAGGCATGCCTTCTGGCAGGTGGCACAGGCACACCCAGCTCAGGGTTTTGGAAAAAAACACATCAATCTTTGTATCTTGCAGACTACCGGATCAGTTTGTGGCAGTTTGGTGTAGAGGGCCCTTGAAGTGCCTAGTGTCCTGCCTGGGGTTCCTCTTGCATGAAGAGACCAAAAGGATCGGCTCTGTCCAGAAAGTCTGGTCGTGCCATGTCTCCGTGCTTGACAGTTGTTTTGGTCATGCTGTGACCTTTATTTCAGTGGGAGTCGTGCCTACAGGCAGCAAGGTAGCTCTCACTGGGCCTGTGCTGAATACAACAACTCATAAATGAAATCCACGTAAACATCTGCTCTTTAAATGAATTTTTATAAACTGTAAAATCCGATGATGGTCACGCAGCAGAAAGCAAACCTGTAAACAGGAGGACTAAGTCACGTGAAAGCGCTTGGGCGGAATTGAAGCAGCTCTTTGGGCTGTATTGCCTCAGCACCGGGACGAATGTACGCCAGTTTGACACAGCCTGTGGCGGAAAATATGAAAGGATGAGGTTCTTGCTGTCACCAGCCGTCTTAAATGAGGAGTTATTATCGCAAAGAGAGCATCTGCAGCCTCATTAGTGTGTGTATTTGGTCTTGGCACGAATAGCATTACCCTAAGCAGATGTCCTAGGACGTATATATTCCTTCCAGATATCCAGTGGTTCAGTTTTAAAAACAAAGCATACAGAAAGGTGACCTTAGAAGCAGGCTGAAATATGAATTTTGTACTATTGCAACGTCTAGATAGTGACTTGTGTTGCTACGTGACCTGGCACATAGTTTCTTTTTGTTTGTTTAGTTGTGTGGGTTTTTTCAACTGTTTTTTGGGGTGATGTTTTTTCCTACATGTGTGAATATTTGCAAGGTGATTTGACATTGATCTTAGTTAAAAAAAAACAACAAACAAACCTCAAAATAAAACCAACCCAAAACCAACCCAAAAATCAACTTTGTGGAAGTGCGAAAATAACAAAAAACTGCCTTTGCCCAAATGTATGAGAAGTCATAGTCATCTGTTTTTCCCTCTGAGTGTGGATGCTCCTCTCGTTGGTGAGGATGCTGCCGTGGGTTACTGCGGTGCTGCCTGGGAGCAGCGATGGCAGAAGGTGATGCAGGGATCTCTGGATCCAGCAGAAGCAGGCGGGCACGGGGCTCCCCTGAGCATCAGGGACTGAAAGATCTGGCAGTGCCTCTGCAGCCCTTCCCACCTGAAGTCCTGTGCATGCTGGAGAGGAGGTGGAGGCGGAACAGGTTTCCCTGGCCAGGAATCTGCCCTTCAACAACTGTTGGGATACACTTGTCTCCCAGAGACAAAGCCACCTCTGCCTAGGTTCAGCTGTGCTGCTGTGGGAAGGGGGGATCTCTGGGCATCCCCTGTTCATGGAGGGCATGTTTTGCGGTGCAGAGGGACTCATGTGCACGAGTAAAGAGCCTCGAGGTACATCTGGTGACGGGGCACAGAGAATGGGGAGAATCACTGATTTTGTTGGCTGGGTGTGGAGTGAGGAGCTGTGGGGCTGCCTGCACAGGGACCCTGGTCCCACCTGTGTGTTTAAATGTTGCAGGTTTAATTAAAAAGTGTTGATATCTTGGCTGTTTTTCCATATGCCAGATAGGTACTTGCTCTGTCATTGTTACGGAAAGGAACTGGGTCAATCTGAGTTTTGTTTCTCGGTACTTTTAAGCAATTTTGATGTCCTGGTTTATTCACTAGTGTGATGCAGCATCATTCAGATCACAAACACCTATTGATATAACTGTGTGAGTGACTTTTTGGGTGAGATTCAAAAGAAAACAAGCCATGGGAACATTTTTGTCTTCTGTGGAAACATTAGTGGTTAATTTTGAACTTGAGATGCAGTGACAAGACGAAATCGGGTGTGATAGAGTAAGCAAAACCAACATTTTCACGTTACTGCTTTGTCCTAGAAATCTTTACTTGAAGGTACACTTTTCTCTTTGACATTTTTTCCAATACATTTTCTCTTCTCCAACAATTAAATCATGGCTGTCAATGTGTTTAATTAATTTGCCATCAGAAGCCTTATTACATTTTGTGAAGAATGAGAAACGCTAAAGATATTAAATATCAGCGTTGCTAGAGCAGAGCTATCCCTGATGCCGCAGCGTGGGTACATGGTTAAGGACAGACAGGCAAGCAGCAATGCACAGCAAATACCCCATTTCTCCTTCTCGACATCGCTGGGTGAGACCTGCTGCTTCTGGGGCTGGGCCAGGAGGGACAAGGGCAATCACAGGGCCACCCACCTCTGGTTGCACAATGGCGATGGTACTAAGCCTTCGAGAGGGACAGGACGGTGGTGGCTGAGCTGGTGAGAGCGGCCTGCAGCCAGAACTGGAAGCAGGGTGGCTACAGGCACCCCACAATGCATGGCCTTGGGGTCAGCCTGGTCTGCCCCATGCATCGGGGGCTTCGTGATTCTTCCCTAATGCTCACCGTGGGGGGGGATCCCAAACCTCTTTGATTTTTCCCATCAATGTGCCACAGAGGAAAACTTCCCAGAGAAGTCAAGCAGCTGTTGGGGCAGTGTAGGACAGGACAGGCAGCTGGAGATTCAGCCTGCAAGGCTCTGCAATACTCAAACCAAGCGCTTTTTGTTCAGGTAGAACACCCAAGACTAAGACGCTCAGACATTTGAGTAGTTTCTAGTGGTCCCAGCTGACCAGAGCATTCCCGTGACACTCGCAGGTAGCGAATCGCTGATGGTTTAAACTTCTGAACAGGCAAGAATCCTGCTTAATTTTTTTAAAAGCATTTGGGATAAAAGATGATGCCAAATGGAGGTTTTTGGCATGAGTGTATCTGGTCACAACACCAGAAAAAAAACATTCTCTTGGTGAGATCTACTGGAAACTATTTGGATGGTAAATTTGTTGCATTGATATGTTTTGAGTAACAGTTGGTGTTTGGAAACTAAGCTTTCCAAACAAAAGGAATAATGTACTGTATCTGCCACAAGAGCTGAACAACAGGAATTCACATTTTCCATTTCCTAGTGTGGAACAAACTAAGTAGGCTTAAAATTCGTAAATTTATTAGTCATTGCATTATGAATGGCATGGACAAGTAATGCCACTGCTTGGGGAAAATGCTTGTTATAAATATATACATTTTTCTAAATAAAACAGACCTGCTGCTTGGCACATGGATTTCACTTTAGTAAGATGGAGCATTTAGCATCTTGTACTTGAGCGACTTCATTTCTGTGTGACAGAGGATTTGGGCTCGGCTGACTGACAGAAGTCAGCGACAAGGAGCCCCTGGGCTTTGCTGGGCTGTGACGTATCCGCAAAAGGCGTTGCGGGCTGAGCCCAGGGTGCCACGCTGCTGCCCGGGATGGCTTGCCGGTAAGGTAACAGAGCTCAAATGTATTGATAGCACTGGTGCTTCTGCCATGATACTTTGTCAAAACCCACGTGTTTTGTACCAGTTTGGGATTTCAGTGAAAGAACTCCTCTCCCATAGTAAGTTTGGGTCTTCCAAAGCGTTTTTATCTGGATCTGAAACTGTATTTTTAGCTATCAGCTTTTCATTTAATGGCAGCCCGTTCTCTGAGGACATTTGCTTTTCAGTAATGAGAAGGCACAGGATCAGCCAGGAATCTGTAAAAGCAGGACAGTAGTTTGTTAAAACATCTCGGTAATGACATCCAACTGTTCTACAAGCATTGTAATTAAGGTCACCTCACCATTTGCTTGCGGTGGTGTTATCCACGGACTGTGGGCGAGTATGGCTTATCGCAGGCAGCAAGCGAAGTATAGGCAACAGAGGTTGCTTCTTCAGCCCCGACTGAGAACCAGCATGGGCTTCAGCCTTGCTTTTTCACTGAGAAAGAAGGGAAATTATGAGTTTAGCAACAGTCCCTTATTTAAAGCAAGAGGAATGCGTGGCAGCCTGATTTAAGGAGGGACAGTTTCACTCCGAGTCTAGCCTATTGTTCTGAGTGGGAAGGAATTCAAGAAAACTGGGAAGGCTTGTTTGCCAAGGAGGAAAAGAAATGCCTAAAGTAACAAAAATATGCAGTGTGTGGAGAAAATATCTCCATGTGTGCATTTGGAAAGTGTATAGGTGTCTGAACACACCTATAAGAAGCTGAGGTGCAGCGGGCGCGCGTTGGGGAGCGTGCCGGGGGCAGCGTCTTGCCTCCCGAGCCACAGCACCCACGCATGGCTGGTGGCCCCCCCACAGAGCTGCATCCTCATTCTTCCCTGCACGCCCATCTTTGGCTTGGGTTTACTAGAATTTCTCGCAGATGGAACTTTTATAGATGGTGAAAGCAGGACAGAGCTTTCATCTTCCAGAAATTCCCCTGTTGAAGGACGGTAGCACAAGCAGATTCATGCTTTCTTGCCAGTCTAGGAGCTGGTGGTGTAGAATAAAAATGTTTCACGGCTCTTAGAAAACCATCAGATTATGTGGGTGTGACTTTCACGATCACAACTCTCAGCCAGTCCTCTGAACTTCAGAGACCTGGCTCCTTCTCCTGAGCTTTCTGCTCGACTCACACAACTGACACATTTCTGTCTCCCATTCTTTTACATCTGAAAAAAAAAAAATAAGTAGGGCAATATGCTGAGGGGCTGGGTTTTAGGGCTGGCAGTATATAGATACTGTGAATCATCAAGGCATTTATTTCAGTGGACCGGTATAAAACTCTTGGGGCACGCTTCAATATTACTCTCCCCATCGCAGCCTTTGACTACTCGCCGTGTGAGCCATTAGCTTATATGTTCTCCTGCTCTGCCTTTTTCAGTAGCCTTGGGTTCATGTCAACAGACAACTGACAATAGAAGTTTGACTGGAGCGCTGACAGCCTTTCTACTGCAATTAATCTCTTCCTGCGTGCGTCCGAGGTTCGCTTTTAGCAATGTCATTAGGTGGAGCTACAGCCTCTGGCACTTCTGGGAGGCTCTGTCTCTGTCATTCATTAAACACGCTGAAGGTGGATGATAACTTCAAAATCAATTAATTGTTATCATCATCGCCTCTAGTTACATCACACCTATCGTCTGCGAGAGGTTTTCTAGGTAAGCGAAAGATGAGGTCCCTGCTGTGAGGAAGTTACAGTCAACACACGATGCTGATACAGATAAGGAAGAGAAGGAGTTGCCTTGAAGAACAGAGCAGCCCAGCAGTAAACCCTGTGTGTTAGGCTTTGTTTCGCTGCTCTCCTCTTCACCCGGCTGTTGCAGGCCCTGCTCTGAGGTAAGGATTTAAGTGCTGATTAATTGAATTTGCATAACCTCAGCCCAAGGCAAGTCTAGTTAAGCCTCAGGCTTGCAGGCAGGCTGCTTCCCCTCAGGCTGGCACGGCCAGCTCCTAATCCCCGTGCATCGCTGTCATGCATTCGTGCACTCGTGCAGTCTGCAGGCAGGTTGGGACACTCACTCCAGGTAGGTATTAAACAAGAGCTGATTTTATTTGAAAGGGAGGAGAATTAGTTATTGATTTTTTCTTAAAAATTGGATTTTTTTGGTCCACCAGTTTTGCAGAGAGCTGCTGCTCAAGCCTCTGCAGCACGTGTGTCTCCTCCAGACCAGAGAACACACTGGTTGGCAGCCGTGTTAGCACAGCTGATGGTGCTCAGGCAACAGGCACGGTGCGAGATGCTCTATGGGATGGGTCTGACCTCAGCACCGGCTGCAACAGTGGTGCTGCTGTACAAAAGTCTGTGGCCATGGTTTTCCATTTTCAATGCATTTACAGTCCAGAGGTACTGTGTGATACTGAATGAGTGGGCTCAGCGCCATGGCGAAGCAGCAACTCACAACCAGAGTTATGCTTATCCAATGCGTTTGTTTTTCTACACATATTTTTGGTTAGGGAAATGCCTTGATCATTTTAACATGCTCTCAATTCACGTAGATGACGATTGTCTCTAATTGCAGCAAGGCCCAGGCAGTTGTCTAAAAACATGTGGTGCTATGCAAGAAGCGTCTGCTGCAGCCGTGGCTGCTGGTAGCTGACAGGCCGTGCCAAAGGCTGCTTAGCTTGACACTAGGTTCTTACCGGTGTTCCCTAGACGTGTGTGCTCTGGCCGCTCAAAATACCGGGTTGAATGGAATCGATCAGTTATGGCTGTTTGCATGTAGGAGCTGGTCAACATTTCCAGGAAGAAAAGAATCACAGCCTGTACTTTTGCTTGAAGGTATTTCAGGTGCCGAGTGCCCTGTCTGATATTCACGTGCTCTGTGTCATCTCATGCCCTTTTGCTTTTTCTCCCGTGAAATGTGTGTGTCAAAGCAAAGAGGAACCTGGCAGAAAATGCTGGCTCCAGGTACAGTAAAACCACTCTTAAGCTGACTCTTCTGTACTTTCTGTGCCTAAGCCTCAGGATTTCATTTCCTTCTGTTGGCTGTGATCAGAGAAGAAAGATGTCCTGTGTGTACTAACCTCATGTACTAATCAAGGAATGATCTTGCCCTTTGGTTTATAAAGCTACAAGCAAGTTGTTACACAGCCCAAGCAGCCATCTAATATACAGGGCCCTGTGGCATTGCTTCTGTTGAAGAAAATATGGGTGATGTGGATCATGCTTGCCTTTGATCTCTGGTTTAGTTTACAAATATGGAAAGCCTTTCCTCCTTGACCCGCAGAATGATTGAGCAGCAGGCAGTTTTCTTGCTCACCACTTCCAAATCACAGAGACAAGGAAGCCTGAGCCATGGCGTGAGAGGTACCGATGGCCAGCAGGGTCCCAGGATGGCCAGAGGGTCCGGCTCGCCCGAGGCAGAGAAGGGCAGGACAGGAGCCAGAGAGCAGGCACTATGTGTTTCTGTTGTGCAGACCCTTGTTGGGATGAGGGCAGCCGGGTTTTGTTCTGGCCGAGCTGTCAGGGTGTGGTGATGAAGAGATCTGCTCCACTGCCTTGTCCTTGTCAGACTGACCTGATTCCTCTGCCGCTGCTCGGGAAGGTGTTTTGGGAGCAACTGCAAAAGCTCTGGCTGTGCCCTCAAGGCAATATGTGACATTTCACTTTCCTTCCATCAAACCAGGAGGAAATTTACTCATGCTAACACGGTTAAATCCATGCAAAATTGGGGTAAGTAGAGATGAGATGCTCAGGGCAGTGCAAACCCATGCCAGTGCTTTGGCAAACGCCGCAGGACCATAGCTGTGCACCTGGAGAAAGCACGTCCCAGGGGCAGCCCTGGCCCTTTCACTCCACCATCGGTCAGTGGACCAGAAACACAAAGGATCTCGGAGGTTTCTGAAGGGTGGCAATTCGCTCATACTGCTCGCATCTGGCGTTTGCTCAAGGGGAAAAAGAGCACAGCAGGAAGCGGCTGCTTGGGAAGAAAAGCTGACCTGTGCCTCACTGTCAAACAGGCAGCTTCCTTAGAGGTAGAAAAGAGAAAAAATAAATCAGGACTAGCGCTGCCTGTGAAAGACTTCCTTGATAATGCAGGCGAGGTTGGATCTTACATGATGTGCAAGCACACAGGAAGCTGTGGGTTGCACGGGCAAGAGAGTGAGTGTATAGCTTTCATTATTTTAGCTAAATTATTGGATAGCTTTCATTATTTTAGCTAAATTATTGGATAGCTTTCGTTATTTTAGCTAAATTAATGGAAAGGTATTGTTTTACTTTTGCTTCTCAGTATACAAGGTTTCCCTTCCCCCAGGACCTGGGTCTTCTCCTGAATGGGTGCATTTTTGAGAACATCCTTCCTAGTGCCTGGAGAGCCCTCCTCTCCCAGCCTAACCTAGCAATTTAGTGCAAATTCCTGGGAGATTAGAGGGCACATTTCCACAGCTCATTCCTTCTGTACTGTTGGGGGATCTTTGATCTTTCTTTCCTCTGGTAAGACTGCCAGCAAAATTGGTTTCTGAGTATAAAACTTCTCTGCTTCTTGGTGTATTAGGAGATCTGCTGATAAAAATGCGGATATAAAAATCTCTCTGAGGTGTTTGGATTCAGTGGAGGAAAAGCCGAAGGTTCAATATTATTTTTCCTTAAGCAATGTACTGCCAAATGAGAACAATGCATACCTGTCAAGTTTTCAATAATTTAAACATTGGGAGGATGAATAAACCTCCAACAATGTGGTGATGGTCTGGTGGCTTCCAAAACCCTTCCTGCCTGATGCCGCGGCTCTTCGTGGGTCACTGCCAGTACAAACCCTTTGCTGCCCATGTAGGTTTTGGGGTTTGGGATGGGTTGGTTTGTTTGAGATCCCTTTGAGCTTTAATGACTGTGTGCTTTTCAATACTGGGGATCTTGTTTGATTAGATGTGCTTTGTGAGTATAACCTTTGAATTTTGCCACCTGATTGAGCTGGGATTGTGGTTCATCAGGCCCACATTTCCCACCTCAAGATGAAGGGAGGGAAGCTGACACTGCAGAGGGATGAGGTGGTGAAGGGGGGCATCATCTGGGTACCCCTTGCTCAACCAGGGGTGCTGCTGTGCTGTAGGGAGAGGGGGCACAAACCACTGGCCACTCTCCTGTAACACCGATACGCTGCGTCCTTTTAGGTGCTAAGCTGGGGTTGTGATGGGCATTGCACAATGCCTGACAGCCTCTGGCTGACTGATGCAGCAGCAGCAGAGGTTGCGCAGTGAGTTACAGATATACATAAGCAGGTAGCAGATGAAATATAAGCAGGGGGTGGGGCTGGTTTTTTATTTTTTTTGCACTGTCTTGTCCTTACGTGACTGGGTGGAACAAGTGACAATGAATCCTGCTCTGTCATATGCTCTCGTTTGGTAATTGGTGCGTCCTGAAACCCGCATCTCTGAGGTTCGGAAAAATGCCATTTCAATTTCCTAATAGAATCTGACACAGATTTCGACTTCTGTGTACTGCAAAGGAGGATAAAGTTTACAGTACTTTCCACTTGCTAATTACTGTTAGCATGACACCAGCGTCAAAGTATGGAGGGGTCTGTGGTGCCTTTCCACTGCACTGTTTTCATAGGCTTTTTCTCATAATGTTTTATTTTTATGAGTATACATCTTTTGCAATTCCACCTGGCTTAAGTGAGATCTTCAGACGGCATCTTTAAATCCTCACTCAAAATATGTCTGAAGTGCTATTTTAGTCTACTCTGCTTGAGATAATCCTTCCTTTTGAAAGATGCGTGTAGCCTCACCTTTTTGTAAACCATGACAGCAAAGAAATACCTAATCCCCCTTGGACATCCTGGGGGAGAAGTGTGGAGACACTCAAGCGGATGGCTCCTTCTAGCTGTGCACAGCCGGTGCAGACCTCCATGATGCTCATCCTCACCTTCCTCCACAGCAGAAGAGAACAGGGCCTTCTAGCACACTCAGACATTGGTCCAAGTGAGTGCCACCCTGGAGGTGCCCAGTTGGCAGCTTCCTGAGGAGATCTGCTGCAGAGCACGCTGGAATGGATCAGGAGGCACACTCCCGGGGAGAATACGGCTGAGCTTGGGATCCAGAGTCTCATCCATTTTCCCTCTGCCTAAATACTGGAGGTATTCCAGCCTGACGGGCATTTGCAGGATACACCTCCTAATTCAGGCCAGGTAGGATTGAACTTCTTGTAAAACATCTTTTTGGCTGCTTGCATTTAACTTGCTGGTGGTGGCATCGACAGGTTACAGCACTTATACAGGGAATGGAAGACAAGGATTTGGTTGCATCCTCAAAAGATTGCCAACTGTATCATCTGCTTTCAGGGCAGAGCCTTGTAGGCTGGTCTGGGGGTGCCCTAGCAGCTCCTCGGCAGCTCAGACTTTTGTCACTCTGCTGAATCCAAAAACTGAGGCAAATGCCAGATTTCAAGTCTCTCCCCTCCTAGGACAGGGTCCTCGTCTGCAGCTTGCAGAGTAGGACACCCTCTTTACCCCGCTGTGGGGCTAGGGGACGACGTGACCCAGCCTCAGCAGCAGAGAGCACCGTGTGCATGGCAAGACCAGCAGCCTGCTCTGTGGGGCCATGTTGTAGGAGGGGACAGGCAAAGGCTTGAAGTGCTTTGGGCCAAGGAGCTGCTTGTCCTGGGGCCTCCCTCATCTCTAAGGCTTTGAGTGATGGACGTCAGGCCAGAGGTTTGGCCAACTCTCCCAGGCATCCTCGAGCATGGTGGGCTAATGTGTGGAGGACATGGGTGGGGAGCTCAGAGGCATGCATGGCTCCAAGGGACACTGCCAGCCGGGTGACCCTCGCTGGGAACACATGCAGGGGGTGGCTGGGGGACTGGCAGGAGCAAGGAATCCAACTGCTGTGGGCCATTCTGGGTGTGCATGCATGCCCCTGCTATGGCATGAATGAGCAGGTTAGGCCAAGCACCTCAGGGCTTAGGCAGCAACTAACCTATTTTTTTTTTTAATTGCAATTTTGGGTGGGTTTGGGCAACATGCCAAGATCACTCAGGAAACCTGTGAAGGGTTAAGGGGCTCTCAGTCCCAACCCAGTATTTTAAGGAGTGGAATATTCTGAAGGAGGTAGAACTGAACAATCTCTGCAAAGGATTTTTTTTTTTTTTGTCTCCCAAATGGGTACATGAGTGAAACAAAGAAATCCCTGCCTGCACGTGTGCTGGGGATGTGTCAGTGGTATCATCTTGGTGGTGGGAAGGGGTCTCCCACCATAGATGTTTGCAAGCTCAAAGACGTGTGCTGAGAAAGGATGAGCCGAAAATGGGTGTTCTGCAGGAGGGAGCCCCGGACATCTCCTCCGAGGGATACGTGCAGAGAGGAGATGGGTCAGACACAGGCAATGCCGTCGCCCCTAGGCCATGTCTGGCTTGCTGCCATAACACTCCTGAAGGGTAAGGAGCTGACAGTACAGGCACAGGCAGAGCGCGGGGCAGGCTGGCCCAATCTCCAGATCGACTGTGGACCTGATCTTTGCGAGGCACCGCTGGGAAACGCCTGCCTCCCCCTCTGCACCGTGCCTTCCCTCGCCTCATCCGGAGGAACTAGTGCATTCGTGTCAGAAATGAATGGTCACAACTTTGCAAACCTTTTAGGCAGCATCCATGCCCTAACTGGAGGGGGAACCAGCCCCTGGGCAGCAACCGCCTGCCAGCGTAAGGAACGCGCAGGGCTGGTGTGGGCGCAGTGGGCAGGGGTGCTGTTAGCCGGGCACACACGCCTGAGCCAGCTTTGGGTGAGGGGGGAGATGCTCCAGAGCAGACTCGGCCCCTGATTTATCCTTGCGTGGAACAAAGCTGGAGAAACGTAGAAAAACCAGTTCAAGCATACCTTAGAGCAAAAAACCTGCCTGTATCGCTGCTCCTTCTCAAGGGAACGCGTGCTAGCTGTCCCTCCCCTTCATTAATGCGGCTTTTTAATCTATGGAGACTGGGGCAGCGATGCATGCAGGCAGGCTCTGTCCTCCTGGGACCAGGAAGGAAGAAATGCGATGGCTCTGTCATGACCTGACCCGGGCTCCTGTTCCACTGCTTGGAGCAAAACTTGGCCCCCTCTCCTTGGGCTGGCTCCAGGGTGAGGGGAGGACTGGCAGATTGTTACCCAAGGAAACAGCATCTTTAAAAAAACCTTTTCACAGGACTGACTGTTTGTAGGGGAGTGTGGTGTGTAAAGAAAAAAAAAAAAACAACTCTGTTTTTTATTTACCAGACTGTACCCATTTGAAGAAAAAATTGGCCACCGTTTGCTAAAAAAGGGAATCGACTGCTTTGTGAGCAATGCGCCCTGCTGCTGCGTGCCATGGGCCAGTGCTGCTGGTGGCTGTTGAGCTGTGGCCACCTGCGTACCCAGCATCCAGCCGAGACCGTTTAATGTGATTACTGTTCTCCTGTCCCAGGAAGTGCTCATTCCCTGGCAAGACCAGGGCAATTGTGAAACAACATCTCTAGCCAGTAGGAACGCGTCTGGGAATTTTATGGCTGTCTCCATGTACCCGTGGAGCGTGACTGTGATTTTTTTTTTTTTTTAATGAGGTTCTGCTTATTGTTAGGTAACCATGTTGCTTTCCACATGTGTTTGCAGCAGTGCCTGGGGAACCGAGTGGTGGGGCCAGTACAGCCGTGCTGCATGGTGGTGAGACAAGGAGTCGGTCCTTTCCTTGCAGGCACCGTGCTGCAGGTCACCCGAAATGCTACTACTGGAAAGGGGCAGGAGCCACAGTACAGTTACTGCAGGAGCTGATCACCACAGCTTGCTCTCAGGAGATGTAGTCTGGAGTGGATGTGAATTTGCAGCTGATGGTATAGCCTTCCTGTGGTGCCTGGTGAAGGGTCAGAAGAAACTGCAGCATCGGTCACCGCTAAACCAAATTTCCTCTGTCTCGTCATTAAAGCAATGAGTGCTTGCTGATTGGGGATGACTCATCTGAGTCATCATCATAAAAATATAACACTCCAGCCTTTGTGCCTCTGCCGGCGTCTATGAATTACTCTTCAGTATGGGAATTGCATTTACCCTTGTTATGGGAGTCGGAAGCATCTCCATCCAGTGTCTCTTCCAAACGCTGCATGTGTCAGCACATTTTTAATTTAACATTGTGGGATTTTTTCAGTCTAAATTGTATTTCAATGGCAGGCTGCAAATTAGAAGCCAGTTTCCCCAGCTGCTGTAAATCCACACAGCTCTTTACTTTGATGCAACGCCACCGACTTGTGCCAGCTGCATCTCTGACCTGTGGCATTGCTCCTACTGCTGTGGCAAGCGAACCTTTACTGTGCGGTTGCATAATAGCAGAGGTTGTGCAAATGCAGGGGAGCAGGTGGTCCACATCCTTACTATTGGGAATTGGATGTGCTTGCATTAGTGCTGGGATATCAGCAAGTGAATTAGTTTCACCCTCTTGGCCGGGTTCGCTAAACGTTATGTGCGATTCCGAGCACTTTCAGTTTTGACTATCCAACTCAACCTTTGTTTGCAGATAGCCAGTGCTGTGGTTTTCCTGAAAGCCCATCCTTTGTAAGACAATATGGATAACCCTCGAATCCGAAATCACTTCTACAGAGTTTGGGCTGAATTGGAGGTCACGTCCCAAAGGGGCTGGCCAATACCTTTAGCCATAGAGCCATTTGGTGTGAAGGTGTTCTTGAGATGGTGGACAGAGCTGGAGAAGGGTTTGAAGCCCCAGTTGTCCTCCCTTCCCCTTGGCTTGGCCAGAAGGAAGCAGAGGCGAGCAGGCAGCCACAACCTGCTGCCTGCCATGAGCTGAGCCCAGCTCAGGTCACTGTGGCACCAGAGGAGACGAAAGGCACCTTCTGAGTTATTTCTCCCTCCCCCTGGGCTGCACCAAGCAGCCCTTTTGTTTCTTGCCTGGGAGCCCAGAAAAAGTCTGCAAGTAAGGATTTGCAGAACTTTCTGGTGATTTCCCCTGATTTTAAGGGATCAGTATGATATGTATGGGAAAGTGCCAGAGATAATGGTCTCCTAGGCAGAAACATGTTAGATTTCATCTACTTATGTGCAAGAGCCAAAGCAGTCACCTTTCTAAGAAAGAGCGACAATTCATTGAAAGAATATACTATGTTTTCTACTCCCCATATCTACTTCAGTATTTCTTTCTTCAAAACAACACTAAAACCAATTTAAGAACAAAAGACCTCCCCACCTCGACCAGGAATATAGTTTCTGGAGATCTTCAGACTCCTGTGCTTGTGAACTATTCCTTATCACCTTCCAGATAAAACCTGCATTTGTTCTTTCACAGGTCCTGTCACTCTACATGTCGTCATTGTACTGAACAAAATGAACACTTTGGCTACTGACAGATCCGGGAGGGCAAAGAAACTCCTTTCCTGGAATGGTTTCATAGTGCTGTGCCTAGCCTTTGTATATTGCCATTGCTATATGAAAACAATAATCTCCCTGTCAGGCACATTCCCAGGTCCCACCAAAGTCAAATAGAAGTTACATAAAATATACATAAAAATAAACAAGCCCGCTCTTGCTGAATGAAGACCTAATCCTCCTCTTAGCTGCAGTGGAGGCACGCTGGTGTGATGGCAGGGGAAGTGAGATCCCACACAGACCCTGAGATCTCTTGAAAATAATCCTTGCTTTAGTTTGCACAGCCCCACAATTTAGCCCCCTCTGGAGCTCCATCAACTGGAGCAGTTTCACCAGAGGTTACCCCAGTGCTCGGTGGTGTGGTGGAAGGCAGGGGTTAGTCACTGTGTTCATATTTTTCTTCCCCATCACAGGATGTCAGCCTGTGGGATCCTGTTCACGGGTCTCATGCTGATTTTTGGAATATGACTGCGAATACCAATTTTCTGTGATATATCAAGAACAAAGCAAATCCCAGAGGCACAATGGTGTTTCTAGAGGGTCACAGGGAGACTCGCTCCTCATCCCCCTGGAGAAGGGGTTCACTCCCTGCCAGGCACCCATCACATCCCTTACTGGGTAGGTAACTGCCCTGCTGCGTTTGGGATGGTAGGTTGATACCCCACGGCTTCGCCTGCCCACGTGGTGGCAGGGGACCCATCACCCACTGGCTGCTGCTCCCCGGGGCATGCTCCCACCTTCCCCAGGGAAGGTTTATCTGCTTGTTTCAGCGTGGGTTTGGTGACGTTGCCCCAGTGTGGGTTTAGACGATGCTGCTTCAGCACAGCTCAGGTGCTCTCCACTGCCCATCATCCTTCGTGCCACTGGAGAGCACTGCCTTGGGGGCAGATGACCAGAAACAGGGCCGTTGCCGCCAAGCCTTGCCTGAAAGCGCCTTCCTCAGGTGCCAGTGCCCAGCCTGCCGCATGTCCCAGCGGCTCCCTCCTTGCCCCTGCCTTTCTCCCAGAGGAAGGGAACGGCTGCCAGGTCCGCACCAAAACGATGCCCCTGTTTCCCATCACCTTCCAGGGTACTGAGCCTTGGAAAGGGGGAAGGCTGGGCCAGGAATTGAAATTATCTCATTTTGTCCTAGATTTACTCCACGAGGAGGAAGCAGGGCCTGACTGCTTGCTCTCTGCTGTCACTGACTGTGCACGCTCTCCTCCCCTCCTCTTCCCTCATCACCTCTTGGACTCTCTCCAGGCTTGAGGCAGCAACTTTCAGCGTGCTCAAGCTGTCCTGAAGCGGAGTGGGGTGCATGCCTTCACTGCCCTAACCCTATTTTTGACCTTTCTGCATTGCCAGAGGATTTAATCGATATGACTATCAAGCAGTGCACTGCTTTTCTAACTAGCCACAACCCATCCCTACAGCAGCTTCTTCTCCCAGTCATGCTCTAGCATTCAGTTAAACCCATGGGACACCCATCTGTGATTTGGATGAGATCACACAGCCACGCACAGGATTTCTTCTTATTCTGGTGTTTTGGTGGCCGTGCTCAGACTCAAGCTGGTGCCGCTGGTCTTCTGGAGAAGGGAAACACATTCCCGAGCACTGGGGGAGCAGTCCTGCACTGCCAGCAACTCCTCCTCTGAACTTGGGCTACCCCTTCAACTTTTCCATGTTCCTTGGCCCTAGAAACATTGTGCCTCGTGGCAGGCATTAAAATGAAGCTAAAAGGTCTCAAAGTGGAATGCTCTGTGGGTGCTAGTGGGTGCATGAAAGCAAGCTCAAGACCTGGCTCAAGGCTTCCCAGAAACAAAGTGAAACTTACTTTTGCTGCTCTCGAGGAGAGAAACCGAGCCCCCAGCAGTGCACAGGAGCTGGACCAGAAGCACACCAGATTTTTCCAGGACTATAGGCACAGCTCTGGACAGTCACCGGCACTGGCCACCCCTTCCTCCAGAGAACTCTGCTGTTGCCAGTATCTCCCTGCTTGGATCCAGCCTGGGAAATTATCCTGTCTTGTTAACAGCCTGCTCCCTCATTTGGATGCAGCAATGTCACGGGCAATGAAAACATGGGCTACATCCCTCACTCCACCAAAACCATGGAATAAAGCTCCTGGAAGTGGGCATATGAGAAAATATCAAGATAATGTTTTCATCCATTCATTTCAGTACTGCAGTCACCCTCTAAATTCCCCTTTCTGGCAGCCATCCTAGCAACAGCACCTGGTAGAGCCAAGGAGCATCAGCCGAGGAGGGGTCAGCCCCGTCCCCTCTTGCTGCAGGCTATTGAGGGTCTCGGGCAGGCAACTGCTAGGGGCCATGCCACACACCGGTGCGGATCTGCCACAGCCCCAGGGATGCTGAGGGCATGTTATCCCACATCACCGGCATCCTCTGAATGAGTTTAAATGCAGCTGCCCTGCAAAGCTAATAAATTAATTTTATAGCTTCTGGGTGGGCATTAATGAACCCTCCCTTTGGCTAACTGGTGACTACAGACACTTCTTTCTTGAATGGAAAATAGGTTTTCAGGTTTTGGGGGGCTTTTTTTCTTTTTAGGTGACAGATAGGAGTTAGCCAATGACCCCTGTAGCAAGGTGTTTGTGTTGGCTTCGAGGGGCAGCCCTGAAAACGGGTCCCCCCTTCCTCCTCAGCCCAAAGGCTGTAATGTCACCGGAAGATGGACATCAGCTTACATCGTCACAGCTCCTAATCCCAGGGGACTTTGCTGACGCTACTGCTGTTTCTGAAAATTCCTCCATATGTGCCTACCTGCACGGCTTTTGTCCCTTGGACACAGGGGGCACAGCGTGTTTGTTGGGGTGCGAGGGCAGTGGGGAGGTGTGTGTCGGGGTGCAAGGGCAGCAGGACTGGTGATGCCCCGACACCCCGGTGTGCCCCAACACCCCACTGCCCGCATGCAGTCCCCCACGCCCTCCCAGCACCTCCCACCCGTGCCCCCAGGGCTGGGACCAGCACCCACAGCCCGCGGGGAGGCCGGCCAACGGCACCCACGCCACGGGCTCCTGCCCTCCCCCAGCGTGGCGAGCCTGGGTGTTTCCCTGTGTGCCTCTTACCTTTCGCACTGATCCCGGGGACGGAGGACAGTGACAGCCGGGAGCCAGCCTCTGCCCGCTCACGCCCCAGGGGTATTACCCCAGGGGATTTCCAAGGCTCGCACCTTCCCAATTCTCTTTCCCCAGGAGGGGCTGGAGCCCTGCACCCAGCTGTGCTTTGCTGCCAGGTCTGTACCGGCGCTGGGCGCAGAGGGGCTGGGGACGAGGGCTGGGGGTGGCAGAGAACTGGGAGGCTGCGAGAGCCGCGGGCTGCTGAGCCGCGGAGCTGAACTGATGGAGGAGAAGCGGGAGCCGGGGCTCTGCCTGCCAGGTTTTGTTTGCTGTTACAGCCGTGCCAGTGTTTGCTTGCTCTCTCAGGCTGGGTGCGAGCCCAAGGCAGTTGCATCTGGGAGGATAAGCTTGGTTGCATACGGTTTGGGGGGGGGGGATTGCTGGGTTTTCCGCTTCAAAATAGCGTGATACATATACAGTGTGTGTAAGAGGACTAAATGTCTGTCTTGTGATCAGACAAAACTAGTGCTTTTGGGAAGAAATGAGTGTACCCCACTGTATGTGTGTTGCTTTTTAGAGTAGCAGAAGGACCCAAAGTGTTGCTCAGGTGATGGATGGCCCTAGGACTGATTGAGAGAGGCTACGGGTTTGCTAGAGGAGGGTGGGGACTGTGGAAGGTGCGTGCATCTTTCCTGTAACTGCAAACCTATCCGTATAACCCTGCTTGCTTCTGGGCTGTGCTGTTTTCCCACCTCTGACAGGACCGCAGCATCCTGGATCCTGCAACGTTGCAAAATTTCCAGGAGCTGGAGGGAGGAGATGGGTCTATCTTGTGCAACGCTCTGGCCTCCAGAAAGTTGTCTGACCTACTCATCCGCATAACGAATAGCAAGGGAAATGAGCCAGGGAGGTCAGTAGATCCAGTGTTTTATACTGATGGAGAAGCATGTCGCTGGCAGAAAATGTGGGGAGGTGGGCAATCTGCTGTGCTAACTTTCGCTATTAGCATAGCACAGGCTTTTTTTGTGTGTCACCAGTTCATGAGAAGTTGCTAGAGTACCATAGTTTCTATAGGTGTGTATTCATCTGGGCTCTGTCGGTTTCTGGTGCTTGGTTACTGACTCTTTTGGCAGCAATATGAGAGAGAGATTGTTGGAGATGTTTGCTTAGTATGAATTAGAATAGAAGTCCTTTGATTTGTGAGAGCTCAGAAAATCGTATTAGGATATGAGCATCTGTAATTTAACATCCACCTCTGTTCACGTGATAAATATCACATTTTAACCTTAGCAGGGAAGTAAAGTACAGCCAGCCAAAGCAAATCAGTTAGCCCACCTCATGCTCGAGGACAAAGTTCCCATCAAGTTCCAAAGCCAAGGAACCCATCCTCTAGGGACATTACATGATAGAAAAATGCCTCTTTTCTTTTTAAACCCTGGCAGTCGACTGGGACCCAGCAACATCTCGCAGCGTGTGCTTCGCTGAAGCTCGGCTGTTGGAAACAAGCCCCACTCCGAGAGGGGCGGGCAGGACCATGCTGGAGATGCAGTGGGTGCAACCCTCCGGCTCGTGGAGCAGCCTCCAGCCTGCTTTTGAGCAGACAGACCCGTCCTGCTTTGCCCTTGCTGAAAATCAGCCAGGTGCGTGTTGGTTCTGACATTTATAATGTAGACAGAAGCAATAATATATGCCAGATGCTCTGCAGCTGCAAATCGCTCTATCTGAACTCAATTTACAGCTCTGTGGCGATAACCCCGTCCCAGTCTTGCCTCCCCAGCAGCGGCAGCTGCGACTGCCTCAGCACCCAGGCAGGCACAGCGCGATCTCCAGCAGCTCAGCTTGGCCTCCCTTCACACACAACCGGGGTCAGACTCCACACCACGCAGGCAGTCTCACGGGCTTGCATTTTGCAGCTCTAGCACTCCATAGCCATAAGCATTTGGATGTTCAAGAGATTATGATTAGGAGTAGGTCTGTCATGGCATGGTCATGCTGGAGAGACGTGGCCTCACCCGTGCTCAGGAATGGCTTCTGATGTGGCAGACAGACACGATGCATGTGCAGCCTGTCCACACTTGCCCATGCATCTCCATCCTCCAGTCCCACAGCATGTCGTGCTTCATACCTCCAGGAGTAACTGGGTCTTCCCTGAGCTCGGCTGTCACAGCCCTCCATCATGTGCAGCCTTTTTAAACTGAAGGGCCTTGGTGGCTTAAATATTTCTTCCCTAATTACCCCTGTTAACTGTTAAAGTGTAGTTTTGACAGATGCCCTCTGCCAGAGATCCCTCAACCTTTTCCTTCGGGAGGTGTATCCCCGGGTCAGTGCTGCCTTCAGATGCTTTTCCTCCCTCCGTGGGCTGTAGAAACTGTAGGCCATAGCCGTTGGACCACAGAGACGTTTATGGTGTAGATCTGTTTCCTGAAGTCCCGCTTTTGGCTGTTCCTCAACTCCAGAAACCTACCTGTGGCATCTTGCCTACCATCCTACACCCACGATCTCCATGAAGATATCACTCATAGGAGGTCCGTCTCCACCTCCCACAAGAAATCCATGACACGAGAGAGAGAGGGCAAGCAGCAGATGACAGTGAGGAAAGGGACAAGGCTCAGTGAGTGGGGGCCAGGTCCAGTGGTGCTGCTTGGTGCCACGGACCATGGCTGATGGGGCAGGGATTCAGTGTTCATTGCTGACACCTGATGGAAGATGAGTTTGGGCAATGCCAACAGTACACCTGCACTGCTGGGAAAGCCATGTGTTGGAAAGCAACCTGTGCTGAGCCCGTTGCTTTTGCTTTGGAGATCTGGCACCTGTATTTAGTGTAATGGATGGAGAAGCAATAATGCACCTGAGAGCAGGATGTAGCCCAGGCTGCTGGCAACCTTAGGGAATTCTCTCTGCATCACCGGCCAGTGAAAAAGTTGCTGAACTGTTCAGTTTTGCCTCAGGTCTTTTTTAACATGGGCAGTTCACTTCTCAGTGCTTGCGCCTCCCCAGAAAGGTAGGAGGGGTGACCCCCCAGCATGCACCGAAACCTCCAGTGGGATGGTGTGGGATGGGGACCACCACCCCAGGTGCTTTCCAGGATGAAAACCAGGATGCTGATTTTGGGCTGGGCATGATTTTACTCAGAGCTCCTCAGGGGAGCCCCACGAGGGGTCTGATCAAGATTTGCAGCCCATCAGCAGTCATCTGGGGAGAGCAGTACGGACCAGAAAGCCATTCCAGTTACAGTCAAAACAGAGAGCTTTTGGGACAGTGAGATGCGACCATCTGTCATGGAGTAGGCCAATGACAGATATGGCTCTTCCCAGTCCTGCGTACTCCAGCTCTAAACTGGTCCTGGTATGGATTTCAGTGGAGTTGCACAGAGCTTGTGCAGTGGTGGGTGAGGCCTTTAGGCTTGTTAAAATTTCAGGAGGAGATTTTCTGGGGAACAGGAGTGTCCCCCTTCCCTCCCTTAACCTCTTCTGTTATTGCCATCTGATGTGGTTACGGAGATGGGTCTGCTCAGCTCGCTGCCGGCTTCCAGCCCAGCTGGCATGCAAGCATCCCAAAAAAGTGGGCAACCTTGCAACCCTCAGAAAGCTCCCAAATGAATATAGGGAGGTAGTGAGGATATCCAGACCCAAAATGTCAATTCATCAGCACCTGAAGTGTCTTCAGTGCTACTGATAATTATTACAAGAAATGATTGCCTGTCTTTCCGGAAGAAGTTGAGAGATCCAGTAAAATTCTTCTTTGTTTGGTCTTAAAGTTATTTCAATGATTTGTTAGCAGTTTTACATTTTACAGTGTTGACACGTTCTACGTGCTTAGGAGGAGTAATCTCAGATGAAGGTTTAAACTTCTTTTTCTCTTCCTTTCGTTTTTAAAGGATCTGAAAACAGCTGTGAAATGTGAATAGATTTTAACTATGAAGCCCAAGCTGCCAAGATGTTATTTCCTGTAGCTTTGATTCATGCAACTGAAGAAATAAATTGGATCAAAACATTGTTTTGTACCCGCAATTTTTGCCTCCCTCTGCCACCCCCCAGGCTGAGCTTTATTTAAAACCAAAATACCAAGGCATACTCTCACATGAGCTCATTTTTCTTGCTGTCGAGGCACCTCATTGCAGGAACCGCTTCCTTGGATCAGGGTGAGTCTGAGCCCAAGCAGCCTGACCTGGGGTGCCAGTGGTCACCCACTCACCAAGGGAAGCAGCGTGGTGTTACCTGCTGTGGCCTGGTGCCACCTGCACCCCAGGGTTTTACGGTGAGGAGAACAGGGCTTCCTCCACAGAATTTGCCATCCTGGGCCGAGCGTCTGACTTTCAGTGAGACCCGGCCCCAAATCCATGACTGCACAGCTTGGAAGTCTAGCAAAAGGGTTCAGACTAAACATCATCACGTGTTGTTGCATTAGCAATCAATTTATATGAGTATGTCTGATCGTATTCGTGTCTGCATTAATTATGTATTTCATTAGGCTGCCAACAGCACCCGCTAGCACAGGACACACCAAGTAAATAACTGCTCTTCCAATGTGGGACGGCAGGCCATAAGATCAGTGTCCTCTTCTCGCTTCCTCTGTCTCAGCATCTCCTTTTACAGTATTTACGCCACAGCAAGGCACAGCCAATTCAAAGAAGCCTCCAGACACTTGTCATCTGCTGCAGTGCCATTACCGGCAGCTGGAGGCTGTGTGCACAGCTGAACTCCCTCCTGTGCAGAGGTCCTACACAACATCTATGCATCATTAATGTCGCCCAGACGGAGGGCTGTAATTGCTGCCTAGGCCTTCTGGTGGCTTTCTGTCCAAGGGTTCATTTCATTCTTGATATCTTACAAATGATTGTAATATAGTACCTCTTAAAAAAAACCAGAACAACAACAGGTAAGTATGCTAGAGAAGCTTTTGCTAACATGCTGGCCTGCTCTCGCAGATTTAAAACTGTAGAAAGCACTGACAGCCATCTTGCGTGATTACAAGATTGTTGTCACAGAAGTCACCTTGAATAACAGTACCTCATTCAGATGTGCTAAGGGCAAAACCAGAGGGAGACTGTTGTCTTAATTTTCTAGAGACATTTAAATTAGGCATTGTAGTGAGATTGTCAGTCATGTTACCTGGCTGCTGAGGCTTTGGGACTGCAGTGCTGATAGGATTGCTCTTATTAACTGATTTAGAGGTGACATTGGAAAGGGGACAAGGACCTTTCAGCTTCTAGTGTAAGAATGTCGATGCAGAGCGCCATGGCTAGGAGGCTTTGGGCATCCAGGTGCTTCTTGGTGTGACCGTCTCCTGCCCTGCTCCTGACCTGCAGTGATGCCAGTGGAAGTCCTCCTAACCAGACAATAAAACACCGGTTGCATAGAAATATAGTTTGGAGGGGAAAGCAATAAACTGCCTGGGGAAGGACTGCTAGCCTGTAGGAGGGAGGATGGAGAAAATTTTCCTTTCCACTGCTGGGTAGGCAGTTACTACAGACTCCTTCTGCGTCCACTCCCTGGGCAAATGCCCACTGGGAAGTTGCATTAAATTAGTGTGGGATACATTTCTGTCAGAGGTTTGGTTGCTCGGTTTTGCATGGTGTCTATCATTATAAGAGCTGCAGAGAAAGGCAAGACTCCTCAACGGGGTTGGACAGGAGGAGCTTGCTGTGGGTACTGAGTGATTTCCACTCACTGAATATCAGGTACAGAAGTATTGTTTCCAAATTCAACCCTTAAGCTGAAAGCAGAGGAGAGAGGACCGAGGGAAGCCATGATCACAATCTTCAAAGCTAGAAGCAGTTGCTGTGGAGTGGCAGTGAGAGACTCTTCATGCCTGTGGGGCGCAGGGGAGAAGTCACGGGCTTTAAACAGCAGCATGGGAGGCCTGGGTGAGGTATCTGGGTGGGTGTCCAATGGCCGGGGCAGCTGCACACTGTGACAGACCATCTGTGAAGGCTGAGGAGGTTTTGCAAGGCAAGCATTTATGGGGGATGGACTCAGCCTAGCTAACCTGGCTTGGGAAGAGGAGGTGGCGAGGTCCCTCCAGGACCGTCCAGCCACCCTGCCTCTGTGCCAGCACCAAGGTAGCTTTTTCGCTGAGGGCAGGAGCCAGTAAAGGGAGACAGAGGGAATCACATCTTCATTTGATGGCATGCCCCTTATTTTCATTCTTTTCTAGCTAAACTATAATTAAGGAAGAAAGAAGTGTGAAGGACTAAAACAAGATGTTGGTGCTGTCTAACGACACAGCCCTGAATTCATTCATCTCCAAGCTGCTTCAAGACTACCTGGAGCAGACAAATAGCTCTGCACCTTCCCAGGCCAGAAGTGCCGGCAGCAGTCTAGAAATCGTCTATGTGCTGATGATGATCGGCCTCTTTGGCTTCTTCTCAGTGGGAGTCATGCTGACCAACATCCGCGCCAGGAGGCTGGAGGAATCCCGCGACCCCTTCCACACCTACATTGCCACAGACATTTGGCACAAGAAGGACAGGGAGTATTTGCAAGCCAGGCTCATAGAAAATTACAAGCTGTGCTGTGTCTTTGAAAACCAGCTGGCCGTGGAGCAGCCAAGCATGCAGATTCCTGAGGTGAAGTCTTCCTAGCAAAATGGGAGAAAGGATTGCACTTTGCACAGGGACAACCCGAACGATGCCTGGTATGAACCAGGCTAGCTGCTTGCCCATCTGCAGAGCTTCAGGCAATGGCCTGGGTCAGGCTGAATAACCGTGAACTGACGGGTGAAGCTGATGGGTCTGTGATGGCCCTGGTGCTGCAGAAGTCCCTGGCCGCCAGCACCTTGTGGCAATCACTGTAAGGCCAAGGAGGGGGACGCACAGCAGGAGTATCATGGACTCATCAGCTTCACCTAGCAAAAAAGACAAATGTTGGCATTGCCAGTGTGAATGCTTGCAGTAGTCCATGTAATTAAAATCAAATAAGATCAAGCAGAAGTCAAGTAAGGTTTAGGTGATCGTTTTCAAGTAAGATCATTTTTTTCTAAGAAAAAGTAGCTGAAATATTTCATTTGCAATTTTGTCCAGCATAGAATAATAATTTTATAAATTGTACAATGTTGTGGATGACCTATTTCTTTCAGAATGATGCCCCTCTTTGAGATGTAATTTTAGAAAAAGATTCCCTTTTTTTGCTGAAAACTATTCCTGTGGAAAAATGCAGGTTTTGGAGGGGAATTTTTTAGTGACTGTCTCTAATTCCTGGCAGGTACCCCAGACCGGTCTTGCCGGCTACTTTTGGTTTTCCTTCTTAGGGATGGGGGTTGATCCCAGCAGCAATATCCACCCTTGTACAAAGATTCAGCAGCCCACAGGGTCTATGCCATGCAAGTGTGTGATGTTTCAAGTATTTCAATCGCATTTAATTATTGCACAAGACCTAAGTGCTAGCCCTTGGTTGGAAGGTGAATTTCCACTCTGTGAAGAGCATTTCCATAAAGTGCCTGATATTTAATCACCGACACAGCTTATGTCTGTGCCTAACTTAAACCCTGTGAGCAGTTCCTCCAGCTCCCAGGAGCAGCCTTCCTCAGTGCAGCTGTTTATCCTTTGCAGTACCCAGTGCAAGGTCCGTGCCAGCAAGGTTTTCCTGCCCTTGGCCTCCTTACCCCCTCCTTCGGTGGGCTGTGTCTGCCAAGCTGCAGCGGCATGGCGGCAGCCAAACTCGTCTTCTGCAGCAGCAACTATCAGCTGCCTCTGTTAAAAGGGAGAAGCATGGCTCCCCTGGACATGGCGTTACTCAGAATAGCAACTTTGCCTGCCTGAAGCCTGTTTTCTTCTTTGGGATCAAAGAAGCAATGATCTGGGCAGGAGGGGATTTTTATTTCTGCTCTGCAGATATAAGTCCCATTTTTAGCTGCTGCAAAGGAAAGAGAGAAGGCTTGAAAGTAAGTCGTGCAGAGCAGCCGCTTCAAGGGCAAGGTGAGGGCAGATAGCTACCAAGTATTCGAATGGGCAAGCGACACAAGTTACAGCATATCCCTTTTCCTGCATAGGTACTTCTTTAGCACTGCACTTTCATTAAAGTAATATTCCAGCTGTGTTTATGTTCCCAGAATACTTAGGACAATTGAAAACATAGGGTATTTTTTTTTTTAAGATGTTTATATGGTGCCTACCATTAAGCTGAGGACAAGATACATGTTTTCAGTATTGAACAGCTTGGAAAATCTCCATTAGCTTAATTATCCAAGTCACTCTTTCCTCTAGAGGAATATAAACTAAAGCCAAGCTTTGTAAAAATGTTGACTTCTCAGCTTGGGCACTGCTCTTCTGGGATCTCACCGTGCAATCTGTTTATTACTTGCATTTCCCTCCTGCTTGCTGGTTCTCCAGAGGCAGGCCCGTGCAGCTTTGCTGACAATGTTTAAACTTGCAACAAAAATGGCCTTTAATTACATTAAAACCTCTGAACATTAAGATTGTCGAAAGAGCTCCCTCCAGCAGCTCCATCTCCACCCCAAGTGTTTTCAGGTATTTTGGGTCTATGCACTTGCTGGTCACCTTATTTTAATAGCCTCAGTGTAGTTATTTGTGACAAGGGTGATTGTCAGCACTAGTTGGCTTCCACTTTTTTTTTTAAGCTCTGCCATTTTATTTATTTAAAAAAGAGGGGAACCACTCTACCTTAGTCATAATGCTTTCCTGTGCCACCAGGCTACAAATCACCCTTCAGTGGCAGTTGTGGGTTCCCACTGTGGCCTTTCACGTTACATTTCAGTCTTGCACTTCTCCTTTTTGCCCTATTTTTTTCACTTGTACAAAGCAATAAAATATGAACTACAAACTGTGTTTGTGGCCTCAGATGTTTTTTTCTCCTACGCTGTTTTATAAGCTCACAGAAAGAACGCTGATACTACCTGACGGGCACCCACTCACCCGTCCCCTTTCTACACCCTATTAACCAGGGCCAGGCCTGGGTGCTGGGATATCTCTCGGTACACCTAGATCTGGAGAAATATCAAAATGTTAGGAACAAATTCCTCACTTCAAGTACACTCCCAGGGTTTGCAATACCCTGGGAAAGCTTGGCTCTGGTGTTGGGTGCAGCGATCCTGGCTGCAACCTTCAGGCACGCATTGCATGCAGCTGGGATGTTGTGGCTGGGGATGAGGGACTGCCTGGGGGGGTTGGCCTGCCCCATGGGTGCTGTGTTTGGGTGCACCCCAAAAAAAATGACACTGGGCTTGGCAGAAGGGGAGAAACAGCTATGGGCTAGGAATCCCCCCAGCAAGGGAAGAAGGTCTTGTGGCCATGCTCGCTCATCAGCTTTGCCGTAGACCAAAGGCCAGCAACAAACTGGATCTGGATGAGAGGATTGAGTGCTCCCTCAGCAAGTCTGCAGATGACACCAAGTTGGGTGGGAGCGTCTATATTCTTGAGGGTTGGAAGGCTCTGCAGAGGGGTCTGGACAGACTGGATTGATAGGCCAAGGTCATTTGTATGAGGTTTAACAAGGCCAGGTGCCGGGTCCTGCACTTCGGTCACAACAACCTCAAGATACAGGCTTGGGGAAGAGTGGCTGGAAAGCTGCCTGGCAGAAAAGGATCTGGGGGTGCTAGTTGACAGCTGGCTGAACATGAGCCAGCAGTGTGCCCAGGTGGCCAAGAAGGCCAATGGCATCCTGGCTTCTGTCAGGAATAGTGTGGCCAGCAGGAGCAGGGAGGAGATGGTGGCCCTGTACTCAGCACTGGTGAGGCTGCACCTCGAGTACTGTGTCCAGTTTTGGGCCCCTCACTACAAGAAGGACATTGAGGTACTGCAGCGTGCCCAGAAAAGGGCAATGAGGCTCCTTAAGGGTCTAGAGAACAAGTCTTACGAGGAGCAGCTGAGGGAACTGGGGCTGTTCAGTCTGGAAAAGAGGAGGCTGAGGGGGGACCTTATCGCTCTCTACAACTGTCTGAAAGGAGGTTGTAGTGAGGCAGGCGTTGATCTCTTCTCTCAAGTAACTAGTGATAGGATGAGAGGAAATGGCCTTAAGTTGCATCAGGGGAGGTTTAGGTTGGATATTGGGAAAAATTTCTTTACTGAAAGAGCAGTCAGGCATTGGAACAGGCTGCCCAGGGATGTGATTGAGTCCCCATCCCTGGAGGTGTTCAAAAAACCTGTAGATGTGGCACTTCAGGACGTGGTTTAACAGGCATGGTGGTGCTGGGTTGACGATTGGCCTTGATGATCTTGAAGGTCTTTTCCAACCTTAATGATTCTATGATTCTATGGTTCTATGAAACCTGTCATATAATTACCATCAGACAGGGCTCAGGTTTTCTTATTTCCTGCTTGTTGGGGAGATTGAAGAATCTTAAACCCATTATGCAAGAGTTGAACTTTCTTTGACCCAAACTTTAAAAGTCAGTCTTTTTCTCAGGAGAATTAAAATAGCCAGGGAGACTGTCAGAGGCTTTTTTTTCTCTAGTCCCCAATAGCTGAAGTCCCTGGCATCATCAGCTGTGGCTTATTCTAGTCGGTAGCCTTCCTGCCTGTTGGCTTAATGAGCGTACCTCCCAGCACAGGTATTGCTCTCTGGCTGCTTACTGTTTCTATAATAGAAATCGCATTACGTAGAAATGCCAAATTTATACAGAAAAGGCATTTTGAATTTAAGCCCTGCATTGTTAACAGCAATGTGATTGTAATGCACAAAGGTCTCGAGCAAAATCAAAGCCCAGTATAGCAGGTTCTCTCTTGTACGTATTTTGAGAGGTCCTGGTTTGTACAGTTGCATACTAACCTGGAGGTTGTGTGGTACAAAGCCACTCAAATAAAATATTTATGAATAACTGTGGTACAGCACAAATGTGGACAAGATTCCATGTCGTACCTCTTGGAGGTGAAAGTCAGTCCTTACGCCTTAGGGGAAGCAGCTCCAGGGCAGTTTTCCACTAGGTTATGTGGCCATTGACTCATGGGCAGATGAGGTTCTCCCTCTTCTCCCCTTTCCTGCCTGCCCTGGAAACCTGTCTGGGTTGCCAAGACTCTGGGCAACTCTGTGACTCTTGCAGCCCCCCAGACCTAACCCATGCCTCCTCGGGCCATGCCTCCAAAGCTGTTGCAGGAACATCATCTGCAATGTCTCTACCAGAGAAGACTTCCCCAGCCATGCATGGAGCAGGGTGCAATGTGCAGTGGGGCACAGATACCCCTCTCTGACAGCACGCAGTCATTTGCTGGAGTGGGAGTATGCTTACCTGAGGACATGTCTGCGTGGGCTCACACAGAGAGTGTATCAGTGGCCCAAGCTCAGCTTTAAGACAGCCAGATGCCAGCTCTAGCTGTAAAAAAGTGTGAGTGCGTGCTGAGGTATGAGACCAGTATGCCCTAAAAGTGGTTTACATCCAGGCAGCACAGAGCCCAGGGAAGCAAGTCTGTGCTGATCTGTGGCTGCTCTGTAGCCTGATGTGCACAACCTTTGTGTAGGAGGCCCAAACTGAGAGCCTACCCTTTGCCTTCACTGCAAAACCTTCTCTCCCCTCTTCGCAGGCTGGAGACCTTCAGGCCTTGGTTCTTATTTCCCATCTCATGGAGAACTTGCGTCTGCAGCAGCTGACTTTTCATTATACCAAGCAGAAATTCTTAGGGCTGCAGGTATGAGACATCAAACCCCTAGTATTAAATAGTCCATCTGGAAAATACTTCACAGTCAGAGGTAGCCCAAGCACTCAAGTTAAAAGTGAATTCCCCCCCTCCTCACTTTACAGTTATCAGTGTTATCTTTATTTGCAGTTGGTTGGGTCAGACCTGCTGCACTGGGAAACATGCACAAAGACAAGGAGAAGGAAACTGATAAAAATAGAAGATATGAGCAATCAGAAGCAAGCAGAACATTCTTTACAGCTGATAACTGGAATTATCTTAAATAATGTTTCTATGGCATCCTATTTCATTTTTACACGTTGTTATCACTATGCCAAACTCACTCCCTAATCTCCTTATCCAGCTGGAGCCATCAGCCACCCATGTGAAACCTCCGTGAAGCCTTTCTCAAGAAATTGCTCAAGGGACCAGCACAAATGCAATTTCTTGGCAGTGGAGGCTGCCAGAGGTCACGCTGCGTTTCACCGGTGAGGTGGCCAGGAGGCTGCTCCCCAAGACCGGAGCTGCCCATGCAGCTGGCTTCGTGGACATGTTCGAACAGAGAAAAGGTTCCAGTCAACCACCTTCAAATGACAAGAAAGGCCCATACCACGCCGAAATAGCTAAGCAAAGCACTTTATTCTTTGTAGTTCTAGGACAGGGTTTTCAAAAATAGTTGTTTGTAAAGCCAGCTTTCAACCGCACCCAAGAGTGTCCTTCAGATCAAAGAAAAAGGAAGATCTACATAAATATCGATGGAAAATGCACAGATGCCAAATCCAGAAGCGAACAGAGTGAGCACCTGATCTCATTTATCAGAAGAAAGGCCAAAGATCCTAATGCAATATTTTCTCCAGACAACCCCAGAGCTCCTGGTTGGACTGCGGTGCGTTATTTTCAGAGGGACACTCCGGCTCACCAGAATAATTCCTTTGCTCAGTCCACAAAATTCACACACTGGGCCAGGGGCCACCAATCTTCCAATACCAAGAGCCGAGCAAAATAACATGACACCTTAATGTGAGAGCACTTGCTGTCAGAAATGCTTAATTCAGTATTGGTCTGATGAGTGTGATGACAGCAGTTTTACAACAGGTACACCATGCAAACACAGCTGGCCTTCACAGAAATACACCATTTGATTCTGACCAACATCCAGTAAATGGATTCTCAGTATACGATAGTTCTGGGTTTGTTTCTAGATGTGGTAGCTTTCATACTTTTATACAAGAAAAGCATAGCTCGTTAGCCCAGCTGTGAGAGTTGATTTTGATCTAATCCTGAGGGTCAGGGAGTGACTGGCATCTGCTGTTCAGCACAGCACGCTTCCTTGCTGGGGAGGTAGCGCTCGTTTGGCACAGCCCCATCAGCAGTACCGCTTTGGCCTCCCCCCACTGCAATATTCACTCTTTTCCAGGGTTCCCACCCAAACCACAACCTCTGGCCTTCGGACCCCCCTCCCCAGCCACCCCCAGGGGTCCACATGTCCTCGCTGGGCAGAGAGGAGCACGACCCCCTGCCTCAGCCCAAGGGGGCCATATCAGCGCGGGATCTAACCCATTGTTCCCAGCTTCCAGCGGCAGGGTAATTTATCAAGGGAACAGTTGATTCAGCAGCTGTTCTGGTTCACCGTTGTGCACATAAGCCTGAGGCCTGTGGTCTTTACTCAGGCCCATGGCAACAGCAGGCTTAGGGACCTCCAATCTGATGGGACCTTTTGCCCTGGCAATATTTTCTCAAGCCTTTACTATCAGCTTCCCACCTAACAACGCAAAACAAATCTGGGAAAAGAGTGCAAACAATAATCTCATACCAACCCTGCACCTGCAGGCAGGATCACTTCTCCGGGCTGCTCGAGCCGAGCTCGCCCCGCAGGTGCCTCTGCAGCTTCACCCCCAGCAGCCCAGTTCCCGGGGACTTGGGGGTGGATCTGACCCTGAGCTGCGTGCTGAGACCAGAAGAATAAACCACCAAATCCTCCCCATGCTTTTATTAATTTTTCACCTTATACAAAAGTTATGCTGCAGGAATGGACAAACCAGCACACTCATCCATCAGGCATGCTCTGCCAGCCAAGGGGCCACACAGATTTACCCTCAGGCAGCCCGTGGCAGGACTGACACCCAAAATTAACCCTCTGCAGTGCTTCTATTAATTTCCTCTGCTCAAAATAGAAATGAGATCTCTCTCTTTAACAGCAACAGCCCACCAGCCTTTCCATCCAAACCCTGACCTTGAGAAAGCAATTGTAACAGAATAAAATGCAATTTGAATATAAGTAAGCAGACGAGAAGCATCCTGGTTCATGCTGATCCACATTTCCAGTGGTGCTGGCTAGCTCACTGCAGGATACAGGCAATAGAGACAGGGCTTTCATTTTTTACAAGTTATTTAATCCAACACATGCAGATTAAACAGTCTTTTCTGGATTTCTTCATATGCATGTTGCTCTTATTTCTGTTTGTAGAAGTCACTGAAATGCAAAAATCGCCAGGCCTGTCGAAGTTACCACCAGACAGGACCTTTCACCTCAAGGGCAGACTACCCCGGCTCAGATTTCTGTCCTATTTTCCTCTCATCTCCCACATCCCTCCAGGGGAACATGTCTACCTCCACCCTGGCTATGTGGGGCAGCTCTTTTCCCTGGAGACCCCCCTGGCTACGCTTGGGCAGGAGTACAGGTAATGGTAATGTTTCTGCTGATGGCTGTGCTGTCATTGACAGCAGTGGGAACAGGATCTCATAAGGGTCAAAGAAAAGGGCATCACCCTGTGGTAGGGGATATCACCACATCCCAGCATGTGTCCTGCGAGGAAAACGGTCTGGTCTGGTCTGAAGAACGGTGATGTAAACTGATACCTTGTGATCTGGCAGTGTAAAAAAATGAATAAAACTACCTTGCCGTGGTGTGTGTTTGGCATTTTGTGGCAAAGAACGTGGATACTGAGGGGTAACTGCAAGAAGAGCAGAGGCAATTGTGGGGCAAGTTAAACGGCAATGAATCCATCCAGTAGCTGCTCACAGGGGCCAGCAGCCATGCCAAAATCCCACATTTGCTTCCTAGCTCTCCCACTAAGATACCGAGGACCTGGAGTACCAGGGGCTCCACAGCTGCACTGGTGGCACTGGCTCTTCCTTCCTCCCTCCAGCTCTGGGCAGCTTTCCTTTTCCCTCCCAAACTTCCTTCGGTGGGAAGAGACACAGGCAGCGCATCACCCTGCATCCGCGTTCTCCTCTTTATTTACCCACAGGAGCGGTTGGCACTTTTGGGGATCTGCAGAGACTTGGGCAGTCAGTGAAATTTTAGAAAAGGAGAAGAGAGATGCTGCAACCTGATGGGTTTAGCAGACATGTTTGTGGTTTTATTACACATTGCAGTTTTCATTCAAGGTGGAGGGTAAGCCAGCACCTACTGCAGGGACCAGACCAGTGTGTACCAGTCGGTAGCCAGCTGCGCGGGTCCGTGCTCCTGCCCTGCTCTGAGGAAACACATTAAACCCCAGCGCAGGCGGTTCAGGCTAACATATTTTATCTGGAAATCTTCAGGGGAGGTGGAAGAGGAAACAGGCAATTACAGCGGCAGGGACAACATAGGGCAACCCGTCAAACTGCCTGGCCCACTGCTGTCATGTGTGGCCGTAGCCAGGTGCCTCCCTAGATCATGGCCCTGCACAAATACTCCTCCTCTGCTGACACCTCCTTCTCCCATTTTTGCGACACTATGGGCAGATCCCAGACAGCTGTTCCCAGCCTATGGTTTTAGAAATGTCCAACTCAAGGTCAATGTCTGAGAGTCTTGTGGTCCAGAAGTAATGCTCTGAAGGGTAACCACCACTCCACGGATGCCTCTCTGCCAGTGGCTGCAGCCACAGGGCAGCAAACACAGCTTCTCTTCCAAGGCTGTCAGCTCTCCCTGTGCCCTCCTCTTCCACCCACTCCGGTGCCTGGCTGCAATCAGGAGTGAAACACGGGAGGAAAAAAAGGTCTTTGCAAAGTTCTGTGGAAATCATCAGCATTCTTCGCAGATGGTGCCAGACTTCAGTGTCTTGCTGCACTCCAGCTTGCCTTGTCCTGCGGGGAGGGCTCGGCTCATCCTCTGGTGTCACCAGCAGCCAGCAGCCACCACCGCAGGCTGGCTCAGGCTCTCCCAGGGCGATGCCGTCCTCGGTGAGATCTCCTTAATGTGCAGCCTGTGGTGGAAACAGGATGTGAAGCACAGGATGGGAGCGGCAATTGCTTTTATTGCTGTCCTGAAGTTGATACTACTCGAATCGTATTACCATGTGTTTTGGACAGGTGCCAAAAACGTGAACATCGGGCCACTACACATGTGGATCCTTTTTATTTTGCTTCGCAGGTACAATTAAAGGGCAAGATCCAGAATTTTACTGTCAGTAGGTGAGTCACAAGCGGCAAAATCTGGATGTGGCTCTGAGGCAACCAGCTCCCGAAGTGGTTACATGTGTGCAGAGCCTCCACGTGGAATGAACCAAGCGATGAAGCACAGATGAGTCCGCAGTGCTCGGCAGTGCCTTGGTCTGGAGCACACTCCGTTGCGAGAGGATGAGCCCCGGCGGCACTGGCTCCCACAGCTGCCTCCCGGTGATCTGGGGCCACGGCAGCACTCAGAAAATGAATGCAGTGTTAGAAAATGAAATTTCCTGGCAAAGGGAGAGTCTGAGGATGGAGGGAGAGCAGCAAAAGCTGTGGAGGTCTGCTACACTGGAATACTGAGGAAGCTACATGCATTTAGAAGGATCAGCCAATAAAGGCTGTAAAAGCTAGAAAAATGGAAGAAAGCAAAGAAACATAAAGGAGCCTAAGCTTAACTGCCTGAGAGTTTTATGATCAGTATCACTGGAAAGACAATTTGTCTAATAACATCATTTTTGCCATCTGACTCACACTGCACATCTCACAGAAGGCAGAAGATCTTTTCTTTCATCTGATATATTGAGCATGCAAGCAGCTATTCAGGGTTCACCCCTGTTGCTGAGAACTATTGAGAATATCCAAAGGTCCTGTAGGAAAGACCAGTTAAGAAGGGGTGAGCCACGTGACTGCACTGCAGCGCACGGGCACGGAGCAGAAGCGCCAGCACCGCGCTGTTTCCCCTTAGCCGCAGTGTATGATCAGGGCTGCAACAGCATTTGGCATAAATGCTCAAGGATTCAGACGAGCTTTTTCTCACACCTACACTTGAGAGCATGGGTAGAGAGACAAACAGGTCACCAGATAACCAGGACTAGCCCAAGGCCTGTTATTGCAACAGCAAAATGAAAGCTCCGGCTCATTCTCAGCCACAGAAACTTGGGCGACGCGATTCGTGACACGGTCTGACCCGCGCGAGAGGCAGTGAGCACTGCCTGGCACTGGGGCTGCTACCTGCAGTCCTCACCCTCCACCGCCGGGACTGAGCGCCCCTTCTCAGCCTCTTCCAGGAAGCCAGGATGACTCCTTCCTGGAAGCCAATTGACTCCGCCACCACCAAGAGGAAGCTGGGAGAAGGACACAACAGATTATTGCCCTGCCTAATCAGGGTGCTAAGAAGGAGTTTTCTAAGTGAAATAGCTCAATACTCTAACAAACTCTCCCCAGCTCTTACTTAACTCTCTGCAGACTCAGTGTATTTCTCCTCCAGTGTTGGCTCCTCCAGTTCCTCGCCAAGCAGATCTCCTGTCAGTGCTGCAGCAGCATGCCAGCCTCCTGGGCATCGTGTCCCTGCCTCATGGGCAAGCCAGGCCTGCATCTGAGGCATCCTGGGCCCCTCCAGCCAACAGCAAGCTCCAGGAGGATTGCTGGGGGAGGGGCACCCCTCAGCATCCCTGTCTTGGGGATGGTTCATTCCTGCACTAAATGCCTGTCAGGACACGACCTAGATTTTTTTTGAAGAAATCACAGCTAGTGTGCAAGGGACCACATGGGGCTGAGGTCCTCAGGACCCCACTGTCCTCGATGACCGGTGTGGTCTGTTTGCAGGACTCGGCCACGTGAGGAATGCTCCATCACTCATCTTAGATCCAGACATTCCTTCATTCTACTTCCTCCGAGGTAGGCAGGTTGCCCTGGCTCAACAGGAAAGATGGCTTGAAGACATGATCCACTTTATATCCCACGGGTGTGAGAGCATGGAAAATAAGCTAGCACGCTACAGAGGAAAGTGTGCATGGGAAATACTTCAAGTCTGAAGCTCATCTGGGCTTGTCTGGGCGCTTCAATGGCAAAATGAATCTTCCATTCCTGGCTCATCACCACCCACAGAATTTTAAAAACATGTCTGCCTGTCTTGGTCATGTCCTGCATTCCTTCCAGGTGTCCTTGGCCTTGGAACAGGGGGAGCATGGACACTAGTTCAATTTCCACCAGCCCCTAAACCCCATCCAGGGCTTTGAGACTCACTGTAGGGTTGACAACACTCTAAAATCCAACAGGTGCAAAGATATGTCTAAAATATCCTTGGTGATGTGTATTGTTTCCTTATGCTATCTTTTTTAAGAAATGAAACTTCAGTTTCTCTTAATAAGAGGATCAGCTCCTCAGCTGATGTGCCTTGGCAAAGGTAATGGAAACTTCCCAGCTTACTCTGGGGCTCATATGCCTTCATTGAAAGACTCTCAGAATTACTTCTTCTGGCCCTGCTGTCCTGTTTGTGCTCCAAACCTGTTCCCTCATCCTTCATTCCTTTTTAAAAGTAAGGTGCCACCTGGCACCAGCTCAGACTTCCAGGGCTGCGGGTGGAGGAAGGAAGCTGTCACCATTAGGCTGGTGCTGAGTGCTTGTTCCTGGTCAAGGGACATGGCTGTGCCCGCATGTTTCTCTCCGTCCACACTGCAATAGGACCTAGTCCTGTGACACACTCCCACGATTTCCGCCCTCCCCCTCACCCAGACATCTTACGCTGCCCCAGCTCCTTCGTTCTCTTGATCAGGAACGGTATCTGGATGCTTCCTCCATGTGACGTGGGATACTTGCTGTCCTGTCTTGGGAAAGACAAATAGAAATCCTACATCCTTTGCCTCGATACGAGTGAGGGGGGAGTCCATCTCACAACACTTTTACTGTTATCAGGTTAGAGGCTGACACTAATCATGGTCATTAGAAAGCCATCTCCTCTTGAGGGCACAGTGTTCTGAGAGATGGCCTCATCACCCGTTGGGGTTACCTGTCTCTCCCTGTTGAACAGGGAAGCTCCCCACAGACTCCCAGGCAGTGGAACAAATCCCACCTTTGGAGTATGATTGAGCGGGCCCCACTCATACTCCCATGTTGTGCAGGGGATCAGAGACAGCCAACACCACCAATAAGTTTACTGTTGGTGTTTATACTTTTGCATTTCCATACGATTTTGTTTCCAAAAACAAGGACCATCAAATCTAGGGAAGAGGTATGAAAATGAATGTTTTTTTCCATCTCCACACTCCAGCTAGGTAGATGGATGGGCACAGGAACCACAAAGGAGCTATGCTTGATGGGACAAAAGGAGAAGGTGAGAGGTTCACCTCTCCCTAGCTCTGACCACGCTGCCTCTAAAACTGGAAACAAGGCAGCAACTTCAGTACAATGCTGTGTCTGATCTGACGAGCCCAACAGAGAAGTGGGCTAATTAGCCATGCTGTAGGGCTGTGCTGACCCAGCTGTGCCACTCCCTGACCCTTGCCAGCTTCTCCACCAGGCTCTGTGCCGCATTGTGCCGCATCAGTCACAGCCAGCACAGGGCTTCAGCTCTGCCCATTGTAAGACCAGACAGACAGGCCTGCTGGTGTTTCTTGCTCCCTGCTGGGTTTTGGCGCTTAGAGGGATGGTGGCTTTAAACCAGTAATACTCTTAGTGCCCTGTTTTGCTCTGGGAGCTGGGGGTTAGCTGTAAAACAGCTCTGGCAGTTTGGCAACAGTGGGGGTTACACACGAATGGCGGAATGCACAGTAGGGAGTTTACCAAACCTCTCTTTCTCCATCAGCTTTGCTGCCTGCAAGCCCTCGGGTTTGCTTTTCTCCAACCAGTAGCTCCCTGCTTCTGATTTTCTGCCTATTTCTGCGTTTGTTAGCCAAAGGTGCAGCTCGCCCAATGAGCTGCTGATGCTTTCAAAGCACTGTGTGTTATCCAGCGAAGATTAGACAGGTAAAAAACTGAGTAGTTTGAATCAAGCTCCACAGCAAGATTTATGAATCTGTCTGACCACAATTTAATAACAATAGCTGCTGCTGCTTCCTGAGGGCAGACAGACCCTGCTGTCGTGGGGCCCTGCTTACCCTCACCGTTAACAGTCCTCCTCCCTCCTGCTTTCCACAGAAGGAAAACCAGATGACTTTAGCATGAGCTCTCCTCTGCCATCAGCTGCCTTCAGTTGGTCTGGCTGCTCAGAGTAACCCCACGCCAGCAGTCACCTGTGGCTCCCATGGCAAAGTCTGGGTTAAATTAGAGATGTTGCAAGCCACGGCTGGTGTTATGTGTTGATCATGAAAGGGCACTTGGCTGTGAAGGGGTGTAACTCCTGCTGTTTTGCCATGGAGAGTGTGTATTAACGGAATAAAAACAACCCATGCCCAGCTGGCAGAACAGGATAGAAGAGGTTGGGGCAGGAGGATGCAAGATGAAAGATAGCAAAATTGCTTCATCCAGCATCCTCTTTCCTACTCCTGGCTACTTTCTTCCCCCATCCTTTCACCAGCAGGGTGAAGCAGGACAAGCAGGGGTGTAGGTGTGCACCAAATGAGGAGGCACAACAGCATCGTAGCCTCTTTCCTCTGGCGCGACGAGATGGCATCAGCCAAATACACCTGGGGGGCACCAGGACACTGCTGTTTTCTTTCCCACTTCCCAGAGTTGCTGACTTTAAAAATGACAGATCTATGATGAATAACCAAAAATCACCCCAGGCCCACGATCTGCTCTCACATGGGCACTGTCCAGCAGCAAGCACGCTCCCAGAGCACCGTTTATGGTTTATTTTGCCCAGTATTGAGGCAACTGAGTCCTCATCCATGATCTTCTCATCCCCTGCATGATAAGGGAACGTATATCGCCACTTGCCTGGAGCCCCCATGTAGTAGGAGCCTCACAGGCCCGTAGTATCCTGTTACCACATTGCTTTGCCGGCACTCCCTCATGCATAATGTGCCGGTGATTATTTGCTAGAGGTGAGAAGCAGAGGCCACTCCTCTCCGATGCTCCTTAAATAGTTAAATGCATTGGTCAGCTGGGAGCAAGTCTGACAGCAAGAGGACAGAGCCAGGTCTGCACGTAAGTAAGCTGTTTGATAGGTGCAGCTTTTCACAGCTGTTGTTATGGTGCCTGGGGTGTCTGCAGCTTTCTCTATGTGGTGATAAGTAGGCACTGGTTTAAATCTTCATTTCAATTTTTCCATTATTTTGGATACATTTACTGGATTTTTTTTTCCTAAAGTGCTGTTCTCTGAAAATCAGCTCTGTTTAACACTCGAGTTACTAGTCTCTTTTTTTTTATATATTAGCTAGATATGGCATTATAGATGTAGCTCTGAGAGTGTTTTTATATTTTAGCATGTATTTGTGTGTGTAGGGAGAGACATTTATACCTGTGTGCGTGGATTTATACCTACTTATGAGAGAGACGATAGGGATGTGTATCTCTAGTCAATGTGTGTGGGACACACCTTTGTAAACACACAGAAAACAGTCAAGATGGAAAAGCAATCATCAGGTTGTGGAAAAACAGTGGAGAGGTGAGTAGGTAGCAAGGAGGTAAGTCCCATCATAGAAAAAAAGGCTGATTTCTAACCTGTGTCTAATAGGATGATGGGGAAAAGGTAGCAATACAGATGGAGCAGTGCTGATGTGGCGTCCCAGTGTCTCTCCAGCACTGGGGGTTGGTGTGTGTGCATGTATACACATACAAATGACACACAGCCTTATTTGTACGAAGCCATCTGAAGCCTGTTTGTCCCTCCTAGAGGGCCAGCATGGCACAACAGCACCCACTAATCCTTGCCCTGGTTGTCACTAAAGGCATATCCTACCCTAGGCTTCCTCTTTGTCATTTTGGGGTGAATACTCAGGTTCCGCCTTTCAATGGCGTCGCAGTTGTGCTTGGCCCCCACAGACTGATGGTTAAAAATCCCCATGCCTGGCCTAAGGAGAATTAAGTAGCTGCTAGAGTTAACGGGTGATACTCTGCCCTTTTTGCCTGTTATGTCATTTGTCTCAAGCCTCTCATTATTGTTTTCTGGGGGTTGGTACCTATCGCGTTGTTTTCCTGTTGTATTTTGTATAGGAGGGAAAACTGATAGAAAAGCATAAATGTATATTCTTCCCCTCCCAACAATGTTTTCTGTACAGACACGAATTTACTGTAGAGATGTGGCACGTGGCTGAGCAATAACCACACTTTCAGATATTTTAAGTGCCAGTCCAATGTTTAACTAATTTCACTGTTCTCAAGCGGAAAGTGCTGTATTCCTTAGAAAGCAGTGCCTGGGGAACCGCACGTCAAATCACTGTGCTTTTGTATTCAATTTCAAAAGCCCAACGATTTGCACACATCGCTAAGGGACCAGCCCCACTCCAGTGGTGGCAGGGGTCAGGAAGCCCATGCCAAGAGACTCCAAAGGGCAGCATGGAGCTGTGGTTCCCAACCAGAGATCATCTTCTCGAACTTGAGAGGGACAGTCCATCTAGCCACTGTCCTGTCTCAAGGGGTCCAGAGAAGAGCTTGAGGTGACCCATAAAGCAACACAATGAGTGCTGAAGAAGCTCTTCAACAAAATACAACCAGTAGTAGGCACTTGAAGAAATAAACACGGACAGGAGCGTTCAAAGATTAGCCTCACTTTTAAATGATAGCAAATCAGTATGGTTGGGGCAACTGGGTACAGGATAGTCTGTGGGTGGGCAGAGGGTGGGTTGTTTGGGTTTTTTTGCAGTGGGATTGCAGAAAGTTAGGAGGTCCATCTATCAAGAAGAGTAAGGACCACTGGTATGTCTCTGAACTTTGGTCTCCCGCAATTTGTTGTAGCTCATCATGATATTAGCCACAAAATCCAGGGCAGCTAGTAAAGCAGAATAGGCTGGAGAGTCAGAGAAGGGAAATGTGGGTTTGGGGAGCAACAGAGAAAATCTTCTTATCGGAAAGTCAATTTACGTTCTGTATATCTTTTTCAGAAAAATACTTTCACCTAGTGTTCAGCCAAAGTATAGATCACTTTTTTTTTTCACATTGTGCCCTCTGAACGGGGAACACCTAGACAGATTTAGCTTTTATGGAGCATTGTGATCACTGATTTCTACTGCAGCCAAGTAGATGTAGCCAGATTGGGCTGGGGCAGAGAAAAGAGGAGTTTTGTAATCTATGAGCAGTTTACTTTATCTGGCTTGGAATCTCGAAGGAATCTTGCCTTTCTATTTTTCTATATAGACCTAAAAATCCTGGGTAGCTAAAAGCTGTACTCTTCCTGAACCGTGTGGTCCCACACACCCACTGCTGTTGCAATTCATTATATTCCTCCGGTACACCTCCAGTTCCCGTGCTGCGGTTGTAAATCTCGCACGCCTCTGCGAATGGGTCCCGCAGAAGCTCTGCACTCAGCTCATGCAGACGCCTGTCATGGTTATTTGGCTATTAATAGATTCCAGGCAGACCAGTCACAACCCTGCCAGCAGGGTAAACACATTCATTAAAAGGTAATAGTTGCAAGAAGGAGGAGACCTAACCAGGAATAGCTAATCTAAATCACCCAGGATGCTCAGGCAATTTCAGACACCCAGTCAGCACTTCAGTGGTCCCGTGATGGGCTCATCCTAGCTGGACCGGAGAGGAAATGCCTGACTTCCCTGCGTCAGGAGCAGTGAACATCCCAGCGCGAGGCAGGAGGAGGGAAGATAAAACATCTCCTGCCTACAGTGCCTGCAAACAGGATGAGAAAGGGAAGCAGGTTGCCAGTTGGGGATGCCGGCTGTCCTGACCCAGGGTTCAGGCCGAGATCTCTTCCAAGGTTAACCCTCACTTTAGAACTGCCAAATGTCTCTGGGGTGACTGGCAGGCAGAGCTGCTCTGAGGGAGCTTTCTTTAGTCTCCGACAGAAAATTATCAGAGTTTTTTACTCTGTTATTCACATCCAGCTCTTTAAATGGTTTCTTGCACAAGATTTAAGGGAGTGGTCAGATCCTCAGGTACCGTAAATCCCCAGAGCTGTTGCTGCAACACGCGGGGTGGCAGCCTCAGTTTGTACAGACCCTTGGCAGCAGGGGAGCTACGCAGGTTCACCAGCGCTGGCTGAAAAGCAAGCAAAACTGCAACAAGGAAGGTGGGTTACTTTAAATTATCAAAAGTTGCACATTTGGGATGAAACTTTTGTCTTCTTCTATTTAGAGCTGGGCAAGACCTCCTGGACAGATTTGCATGAAGTTTTTCTACTGTTATCATGTACTTCCCAAAGAAGGGGATTTCAGAGAATCAAAAGAAAAAACTTACTTTTTGGATATGGGATTGGGAGATGGAGTCAAAACTCTTTGAGATTTTTCAGAATGGAAGGATTTCATGGTTTGCTTAGAGGCAATGATTTAAGTCTCTCCTGTGCTAAAAATGCCTTTGAGAAAAGCTCATAAAGAAAAAGAAGACAACCTCAAGAAACATAATTAGGCAGAGAATAATTTCTTTTTAAAGTTTTCTACTCAGCAAGATGACAAACTTACCTCAGTTTGGATTCATTCAGTTCCTTCCCACAGCCCGGTTTCAATTCAGCAGGTTTTACTGTGGGGGATTCAGTGCGAACGGCCCTTCCACTCAGGAGCCAGGCCTGTGATACCAGTATTGTCCTCCTCTCTCCTTAGTGGTGTTATTGTTTGAATTGTGCTGGTGCCTTAGAACGAGTCATCCTGTTTCCATTGAGATAGTCGCTGGAATTGGCAGCGTTCTTCCCGTGTCCTCATTTTGACGCTACATCACCAGCAAAACAAAGTCAGCCCAAGGGAGCAGTATCTGCCCATGCATGTGCATGCACGTCTTTCATGCAGAGAGCAGCAGCATTTGATTGTCTTGGTTCTTGCGTTAACTTCTCGCTGACTTTCACTGTGGCTCTCTGCATGCAAGACACGCAGCTAGAGGATAGCTGAGTGCAGTCGGCTACACAGCAGAGGAGAGGAAACGGTGGGAAGGACCCGAGCTAGAAGACACGAACAGACAGGTGTGCATTAACAAGCTAAAGTGGTTCTCCTGTTTTCCTTTGTTTTGTTTAGCTTTTCCAGCCAGAGTGGAAGCGTAAGATGGCTTTCAGCAACCACACAAATGGCAGTTCGGTCACACCGAATTTACTCCACATGTTTGTGGAACAAAAGAAGACCCTTCGGTTCAATAATTTCAGCAACCCAGCCTTGGAGATGCAAGAGGAGATAATGGCCTCATTTTACATCCTCATCATCATCGGGTTTTTTGGCTTTCTCCTCTTTGTCATGATGCTCAGCAATATTGTTTCCAGTAAGCCTGAAAACTACATTGACTACCTCTATTCTGGGAAGCTTAACCCTCAGAGAAGCAAGGTGGAGCTTCCAGGAAAGGAAAGCAAAGACACACTCATTATTATCAACAGCACTGCCTTACTGGAGCTGCAACGGCAGGACGGCAAAAACAACCCTGGGTCTGAGGCGCCGAGCACAGACGCAGTCCTGAGGAATGTGTGAAAATGGTCGCTTTTTATTATCATTTTGTTGTGCGTATGGAGCCTAAACAAGGATATTTTTCATTCACAAAAGCAAGAAATGAGGAGCTGTGCCAGGACAGACACAGACTGGCCTTGTGCAAGCTTCACATGTGCAGCTGTGAAGGCACCCGAGTGCAACCGGTGTTATTCCAGCCCCAAGCCTTTGGAGAAGAGGCTGGAAAGGAAGCCTTTGCTGGCCTAGCTCTTTCACGGCTGTTTCTGTCACGTGTTTTTGTGGCTTGCCTTTCTGAAGAATGGGAGACCTTCCTTTGCGTGCTGTTTCTTCAAGCAGGGCCAGTATATTTCCAGCTGGGGCACTGCTGGTGTGCCTGTTTGCTGTTATTATTTATTCATTTATTTATTTGGGGTGGGGGGGTGAGGTGGAGCTGCCAGCGAGCCCACTGGGTGCACGGTCTGCAAGCAGAAACAGCGTCGACGGCCTCTGCGTCCGCCCTCACCTCCATGACGGGCAGCTGGAGGGGGAGGTGAGCCCACCTGCGCCCGGCCCTTCTGGGAGGAAAGCTATTTCGAGGGTCTGGAGGCACATGTCAGACTTCAAGTTGTTTGCTCGTCTGGCAGGCTCGGTCTGCAGTGGGCCTTTGACAGTGGTCGTGCATTTCTCAGCAGCTCTCTCCCTGCACGTCAGGCCCTTACCAAAGCCTAGGACAATGAGGTGGGCCGAGACATCCCCACATCCCTCCAGGGTCCCTCCCAGGGCCCACCTGGACAACACTGGGGCTGACAAGCCACAGCTGTAGCCCTCAGGGTTTTGCCACTGCTGTGTCAATAATCCCTGACAAAGTCCTTCAGTGTTTAGTGCTCATCATGATATCCCACCAAGCCCTCAGCCCCTGATGCTTCCTCGGGTGGTAGACAGTAAGCAGAGGGGTGCCACGGTAGTTTTAGGGTGTCTTCTGAAGACCACCAAGCCTCAGCAGACACATGAAGGAGGGGTTTGCCCACCACATGGCTCAGGGGTGTTCAACCCATGTCCTGCAGAGCCCTGATGTACAGGGGTCCAGGACGGGCAGCTACGGTGAGGATGAGCTTGGCAGTGAGCTTCAGCTTGCTATACTTGGTCCACACATTCATTGGGAAAAAGCTCTGGAGTCTGCACATAAAAATGACTGGAAATTGCTAGTGCAGATACTCTGAGAACTTTAAGGCATTTTGCTATAGAAGCAAAAAACCTATGAAATCCTATAGAATTTTATGCCTGTGGGGTGGGTGTTGCTGGTTCCGCTCAGCCTCCTTTATGTTGCTGTGTGTGTTTGGTTACTGATCAGAAGAAAAGTTCTAAACCATATTGTACCCTAGGAAACATTCCTTCCTAACCTTTCTTAAACAGGCTTTTACTCCATCTGTAGCTTCTTGTTTTGCTGCTGTGATTTCTTTTTTTTTTTAACATATCCTTTTCTGCCATGATATAGTGTTATTTTATGGGGTTTTGTCACTGTTTCATCGAAGCCAACTGCCTGGAAATGATTTACTTCATGTGGGCCATAGCCTTAACGGGAGTTTCCAGAGCTTGGTCTCATAAGACATGTTCCAAGGCTGATACTTCCAGCTGATAGCCAAGACGAAATCCACACCACTCTCTTGGCTTTCCACACCACTTCCTTGAATTCCAGAGATTCAGCTTTCCAACACAGACATCTCCTTTTTTGGACAGGTGCATATTCCCCAGGCACTGTTTCCAGCAGAGGCCAATTAGGCAGCTGAGTTAGTTTTGGACCACGTTGCCTTTGGCTTCATTACCGTGTCTGGTTTAATAACTTCCCAGTTTGAGCCAGGATCCACTATTTATGCTCGCTGCTCCTGACCGCACTCAGTAGCCATTCTCCCATTGCTGCAGCTCAGCTATTCAGCTCTGAAAAATGAGAGGTGTTTTGTAGGTAGAAAAAAACATTTGCAGTTCCAGGTTTGTTCCTTCTACCCAGTGTGGGTGTTTTCCAGAAGGTGGTGAGTATCACTGTCCATTTTGGAGAAGAATCAATTTCTGCCCAGTGTCCGCACTGAGAGGAGACTTTAGCCTGACTTCTAGCAGTAGTGACAACTCCTCCTGTTTTACAGACCCAGTTTACCAATTTTTCCAGTTATGCAACAGTGTCAGGAAGCAGTGTCAAATCTCTCTTTCCGTCGTGAGTGTTAGATACAGGTTTCAGACATCCGTCACCCAAGTTCTGCGCAGTGAAATTTCACCTCCAGCAGCTGCTGATGGGAGGGAAGTGCCAGGCCAGAGGATCAACTCCACAGCTGTGGGAAGTACCCTCTGCCTTCCTGCAAACCAAGGTTCTGGAAACTAATTCTCTGCAGATGCATGACAGAGGTCTACCGATATCCCCTGGGATGTCCCCTTGGGGACGAGCCCGTTCCTGCTCACACCTGTACAGGTAACCCCCTCTTGCGGGCAGTCTGGGCTGGGGGTGAGGTGACCCCTTCCCCTCCCTGTGCTCACGGTGCAGTGAGGTGCCTGCACCCTGTTTCAAGATCTAAATTCAGACCTCAGATGCTGAGGTAATGGACCTACGGCTCTGTCCCCTTCCCAGACCCAGGCACACCCATCAGCTCTATGCCAACCCCTTGGCCTTGAAGCTTTCCCTTCCATTTTTCCTTCCCCACCTCAGAGAGACGCGTAAGTGTGTACACACAGTTTCAACCACATCTGATAGAAAGATTCAACTCCTGAAGACACCCTGTTCCTACAGAGTCCAGGCAATAGATGGCCAAGTATTCCTGCGTGAAACAGTGGCCGTGCTCAGGCAGAAGCCGTGACTGTGATGCCGCCAAGGGGAAGGCTGATCAGCTCAGCCTTGGCAGAGAGCTCCTAAAGCTGGAAACCGAATTTCATCAGTTTTCACAAGGTGACTCACCGATCTTTGCGGGAAAACACCAGCAGTTGTACTAGCTCTGTTCTGATAAGCTTAGGATTCTTACTTTAGGTATTGGCTTAATATGTTTTCTGAAGTTTCCACCTTTTTCTGTTTCCATCCCGAGGCCATCTTTGATTTTGGCAAGTGCTTCTCTTTTTGGTTCCATCACAGATCAAGAGCTAAAATTACACACTTTTGGAAAGTCTCCTTTGGCACCAGAAATACTACTTTGGCATGGGACTTTAGCTAGTGTTCAGGACTTCATCAGACAGCTAGGAGGGAAAATAGATTATTTAAACTGGGTATGGTATTTGTTAGAAAAAGAATCCTAATTTTTCTCATTCCGTGTAACACTGACTGGAAGAGAACCAAATTCTCTGTAGAATAATGTTCTCAAGTGTTGGTTTTGGAAAAAAAATTCAAACTTACAACAGATTTTTTTTAGATAAAAATAAAATGTTAAACTTCAAAATCAGCAACTTAATTTTAGCTGCTACATGTAATATAATACAGCGGTAAAAACATCCACTGTTTGCCTAACATCATGCCTACTGTTTATGCGTATTTCATTATGTTCTGTATTTCATTATGTTTTTATTTGGGATTTTAAAATAAAGGGTTTGTGATAATTTTTATCTTGCATATAGAATGTGGTGACTGATAACTTAAGAACATAATTACTACTCAACTCTGTAATTGGTATGTAACTGATAATTGGTATCCTAATTGCTTCATTATTGGGGACTTTGTTCATGGGTAATTGGTAAATTTGTTATTTAGCTAAATGGCACAATGCAATTTGGTGAAGCACCAAAAAAGGAAGGGGGGGGAGGGGCACGGGCACGGGCACGGGCACGGGCACTGCTCGACCCCTACTTGTGTACCCAGGAGGTGATGGAGGAGCTGGCAGTAGGCAGTGATGCCAGGCCCCCACCTGCTTCCCAGGGCGGGCAGGAGGCCTCTGAGCCTGAGCACCCCTGTGAAAGCCCCACATGGCACCAAGCCCACTCTTGCACAGACACGGGGTGGGGGCCGGTGCCACCCTGGCCGGTGCCCTCGGCGCGATGGCTGCCCGCGCTGGGGGTGGTGGAGGAAGACGGGTGGTCCCATCGCTGATGCCCAAACCCCAGCCTTCAGGGCACAGCCGTACTGCCAGAGGCAGCTCTGGCTGTCAGGGCAGCAGGGCGAGAGCACAAGACTCCGGTGCAGCAGCTGAAGGGTAAGAGAGCGATCGGAAGCGCCTTGTCCCAAACTCACTTGTGGGGCAGGGGCTGTGCCCAGAGATTTTGCACCGTATGGCCTTGCTGGGGGATGTCTGAAGTCTACAATTACAAAAGGAGGAAAGGTCCCTGCCCAAAGTGCTCACTGGCTACGCAGACATGGGGTGGAAGGGAAAAGAGGCAAAACATAACGCAGCAGGCAAAAAGTAGCACAGTAAATGAAATATATATTTTTGTGCCTCAGCCCAGTGCCTTATGTCAGCTGCGCAAGTTTTTAAAATTATATTGAAATGCTAGGACTATGAATAATTGTTTTTAAAGCAGCTTAACAGGTGGATTTATGTCAGATATATATGAATGGGACAGAGGAGAATCCAATTCTTAGTTACTCTGAAAAGGACAGGAGAGCAGCCCGTCCCTTCCATCTCACTACACATCAGCTGCATTATCATGGGCGTTTTCATAACCAGTTAGGCGCAGACCCCTCTGGGGGCTGAAAGACCTAGGGCCAGCCAGAGGTGCAGGCACAGTGATGCCACCTGCCAGCCTAAGAGCATCGCCATGTCCTTCTGGGACAGCATCACACCAGTGACACAGACCATGCCCATGCCTCAGGCCTCACAAGAAGGAAGGCTGGTTTGCACCTCCTTCACCCACCTTGGTCCCTTCATCAGCACATGACGGCACAGGCCAGCACGCAGCCTACAACAGCAGGCTCTCTGTCACTCAGCATTTCACTTGATGCTGCAAAAGCACAGAAGGCTGGAGAGAGAGGGGAACAGTTTCAGGACTGTTTGCTTCATAGGGTCTGACCTGAGGAACATCACACCTAGTATTCGTGGGCAAGCCCAGCTGTACCTACATGTGTGTCCAGTTCAGATGAGGACCATGCTTTTGAAGCACACCTCCTGATGGCTGCCGCTGCTGTGCTTTGTGTTATCTCATGGAATGGTCTCAGAGTGCACAAATGAGCTGGGCACCATGGCTTTTTGCAGCACCGAGCTGCTGCTTGCCACCAGTGACCATGGCAGGAGCAGGTCTGAGAGGGGCGAGCGTTGGGAGTGTCAGAGCTGTCCTTAGCCCGCAGTGGCTGTGAGGCCTCAGGGACAAGCCTGGCAAGGGAGGAGAGGACAGGGAAGGAGAGGGGAAGCCCATGCCTCGCTCTTGTACCCAGGGACCCTGCCTGGATTCTACCACAGTCGCTTCCCTGCTCTGTTTCCTCCTGGCATGCACTCAAAATTAGAAGATAGCTAAAAAGCAAGAATAACAAAAGCAACATGCAGTTTTTGTTTCTATCTCAAGGACAGCATGCTCCAACTCCTGCACAATTTAGTAAATCCTCTCTGGAGAGTAGAGAGGGAAGTGACACCTTGAATTTAGGTAATGGGGAATATGACCTGAGGTTCCAGTGGGTGTCACGGATGGGATGCTGATCACAGGCACCAAGCAAAATCCAGGAATAAGATTTCTTTACAGGTAGTTCTTTCGACAGCACATCCAGTTGCTGAACAGTGAGGTCCCTAAATCAGCATTTTTGGGGACCTCAGGCCCTAATCAGGCCTCTAAACATGTGTGCTTTTCAAAGCTAATAAGCACCCAATAACTCCAGCAGGACTACTCATGTCAGCTTATGCTCCTGGTATATATTTATGAAGGACAAAAGCTAACATTAAAAGAGAAAGGTGTGAAATGCTACTGGAGATGTTGTATTCTCATATGAGTATGTACTGCACATTCAAGGGTTTTTCTTCATATGTGTACAGTCTGAATCTGCCATCATTTTTCATTTGGCTAACTGTTAAACCATAGAGGCTTCTTTCTGTGGGTAAACCTTTCTTCTTATACCCATTTTTCAGGCTTCTGCTCTCTGTGTGATGCTGCTAACATGATGTGCCCCATCACTCACCCGCCTCAGCAAGGAGAGCATCCAGCCAGCTGAGTTAAACACCACCGGCCGTGTTCCTCTTCAGACATCTTTTGACTTCAGTTTCCCCCTGTGTTAGGGGGAAGAAAAACTGTTCCACGGGGGATGACACACACTGTGGGGTGTCTCAATCTCAAAGGCGGCCAAGGAAATGCATGCCGTGAACACAGACTGACACGTTTGTCCTGCTCAGCCCCATCTGGCAGGCTGATGATGCTGCCAGCATTCACTCCCAGGCTTTTAGGTACAGCTATGTGTAAGCAATTTAACAGTCTTGTACCGACAAGCCTTTTCCTGCGGTAAAATTCTGTGTGTGCATCTGCAGGGAGGAGGAGAGACGGGTAAGAAACCAGATGGGTCAATACAGTCATCGCTTTCTGCCACTCCACAGCCTTCCCCGGCTGAACACTTGCTGCACACACGCACGCACACACCTTCCCCGACAGCTCCCATCTCCCCGGGACGGCCGCAGCCCTCACCATGCCGCTTGACTTAGCAGGGTGGCACCTGTCCAGCCTCTGCTCGGACCTGCAGTTCGGCCTCTGTGTTCACATAACACTATGTGAGCAATTTTCTTTTCCCCCAAAATCCCTCATGTTTCTCTGAAGGTGTTGCTCACCCTTGGAGGGGGCAATGGCGGTGGTGTCGGGCTCAACACAGGTTCCTCAGGGGTTCGTCGGCAGGGCCAGCACAAAATAGAGAAGCGGATGCACAAAGTGGGAAGCTGGGGGAACTCTAGTAACCAAATTACTCCTAAAAATATCTCAGCCTGAAGCAATATTTGGGGCATTGTTTATTCCTTCCCCCCTCCAAGGCCTGGAGCTGGGCAGGCTGAGCGTGGTGGACCTCGCACACGCTGCTGTGCTGTTGGGCGCCAGGCAGCACCTTGCACACTGCTGGGGTTGGGCCTGCCCATCAGAGACGGTCCTGGGGGGGTCCGGAGGTCCTCTTCGCCCCATAACCAGACACCTGGGGTTCAGCACCCTCCTCCACTCTGGGGATTTCAAGTTGACATCTTCCATGAGGCCACACTCTCTCCAGGGAAGGAGGGAGTGGTTTCTGCCACGGGTCTCAAAGCTCAGGTGTTGGCTCCCTCTCCGTGCTGACTCTGGGCAGTTCCTTCTGTCGCATCCACCCCCCTCTGGACCCTTCTCGGTGGTCCCTGGCTGGCCCGCACCCACACACGGGGCCCATACACCCACTCCGTGCTGTGACACAAGGAACCACGATGTTCAAGATAAGCAGCATCCTCACTGGCAGCCGCTAGCTGCACAGTTGCAGCCTACCCAGCCTGATGGGACCTTGCTTTTCCAAGACGCCTTTTGATGAGCCACCTGGAAGCCCTGGCTGGTGCTGCCACCGGCTGGGCGCGACACCACGGGGCAACGCCAGGGCAACGGGTGCATTGTGGTGCTCCGTGAGCATCCTCCGCGAGCCCTGAGATGCCAGCATGCAGCGCTCTGCAAACCCGCTCCTCAGGCATGTAATTCGCAGGGGCTTCTTTGATGCTGCTTCAAAAAGGCAATGTTTGCAGTATTTAACAGCTCTGAGGACACTGCAGTTTCAGGGTTTCAACACTGTTTTTTTAGGGGAAACAGATATTCCAGAAAGTCTTGTCACAGGAGAAAGAACAGCTGAGGAGGCCAGCCCACGCTGGCCAGTATGGACAATTGTTCACACTGGCAGCAGCCAAGGGTGGGTGCCCTGGAGGTAGAAACTGCTATTAAGAGGCGATCTGCCCATCTGCCAGCAGAACGGGATCTTTCAGGAGTTGTGTGACTCTCTGACCAGCTCCTATGGGAAGTGTGTAATTGTGACGAGGGACAAAAGGCAGCCGATGCCTGTGGAGGTGAAAGATGGCACGGAGACGGGAACTCTGCTGCCAGCCCCACCAGCAACCTACACATCCAGCACTGAGTGTTGTCCCAAAGTTGCTAGAGCCAATGGCCATGAACTTCTTGTTGTGCCTTCGTCTTACAACTATCTCTGTCCCATGGATGTCGCCTGGTCCTGTTTGAAATGGTTTATGATAAACAACAGGCAGGACTTTGCCCTGAGGTCTATTGAGAGAACCCACTCCTACAGGTGCATCCTCTTCAGTGACTTGATTGTTGAAGGAATAGTGAAGATGACCCCAGACACATGGAAGATAGTGATTAACAGAGTGAAGAGATGGGAGAACCACTACTTTGCCACACTTTCTTAAATGGTTCTTCCTGCAGTCAGGCCTCAAATGTGTTTTGAATGAGTTACCCTGTTCCATCTCTGCTGAGCCCTTTCCTTCAAAGGCTGTAAACTTAATTAACACATGTAAATAGCACTAATAAAAGAGATAATTTTAAATCTGAATCTTTCATTTTAGGTGTAGTCCAGGATTACGTTGATATGCATTACGATTGCGCTGGGAAGCAACAGTTAATTTGCCTTATAACAAAAATGGGCCAAAGCATGCCTAAGATCCAGTTTTGCCATCCTTCTGCATAAATTCCTCTGTCATGGGAGCCCTGAGACCATGCCTCAGATGTAAATGCCCTCAATTTTGAGAAAGACTGGGCTGCAAAACGAATTCTGCAGGTCAGGCCTGTCTTTGACCCAAATGGGAGATCTGCTCCTGAGCAGGGAATATGCTGGACCATGACTGACAGCAGAGTCCATGGCTTAAAAAAGTCTGAGGAATTTAATGTGACTTTCCCATAATATAGACGTTAACAGTGGATATCAGCTCAGTAGTTCATTACACCAAGTACCTTGCTTCCAACAAGCAATAAACATTTCGGTGAAAGGTAAAAGAAATCTGTCCAAAGGGGAAGTTCCTTTCTGAAGCCTGAGAATTAGTAGTCGGTTCAGGCTTTAAAGCATGAAGAGTTCAGTCTCTCAAGATAAAATATGGCACTCCTCCTTTGAGATTTTATTTATCCATCACATCCATTACCGAGATATAACGATTCTCACAGAATTGAGTTCAAAAGATTATTTAGGAGTGATGCAAGGTAGTATTTCTTCACAGCAGTTTTAAATGTGCAGCTTTTCAAGTTCATTGAACGCTTTCTGTTTTTTGGAAAGTGGCTCCCAATCTACGTTCTCTGTGTTGCTTGTTACTGGGTATGTGTTTACTGTGTACTTCTAAGACAGAGAACTATGCCCAGAAAAACATAATAGAAATAAGTTATGAGATGATTCACAGTTTCACCAAAACATTTCCATACAGTGAGGCAAATCTGCGCAGTTTTTCTTCTGTGTGTGTAAACCATTTAAACAAGCATTGTAATTTGGTATGGCAGAAAGGTATCTAAACAAGGCAGCCTCATCTACTTTCAGAAGAATCCAGGCATGCAATTCTCTAGAGCTGAGATATGAATACAGAGAGAAAAGTAACCATCTTTCTCAGCTTCATATTCATCAGCAAAAACATATGCTCGTTTTTTACTAAAACAGATATAGCAGAGAATGGAAAATGGAGTGGTTCAAAGGCAAGGCAGAAAGAGTGGGGGCTAAAAGGAGAGAGACTGGAGAGGAACAGGAGTGTTATTATTATCCTGGTATCATGTCCCTGAACATAATTTTCCATTGGCTTGAAGCAGCAATTGCTCTACTAAATATCGATGAATATGAAGTGGGGTGAAATCAGCACGAGGAAAGAAATGGGCCCGGTGCCTCTTTACCGCAAGGATAGGCAGTAATTGCACACTAGCTTGGTTTTCTTCACAAACAAACGATGCACAACCCATTTTCCCAACAACTGTTTACCTTCATCCGATGACACAGCACTGCACGACTGGGGAGAAGTAACAGTGCGCTGTAGTCAAATCAGCACAAACCTGATGACTTCATTGCTCCATTTGGGATTCACACGAAGAAGAAGGAGACCAAACCTGAATGGAGCGGAGTCCCGGGCTGCTGCCTCACTGCAGCTCAGCCTCGCCAGTCTCTGCTGCCATGGCTTACGCAGCTACAGGCTTAGGGCCGCATTGCGACACTTCTTCCCTGGTAGGGTCTGTCTTCTGCCATCCCTAACTCACAGTGGAGTCCACAGGACAGAATGACCCGCTTTCCATCCATTTTAGCAACAAGCAAGTACCAAACGGGAGTAATTTGTGCCAGAGGAACTTATCGGTCTTCCCTGGTTTGTATTCTTTGGTAAAGCGAGGGTGACTCCTCCACGAAGGGTTTCATGGACACTGGCAGGAGGAAAGCGGAAGTGTTTGGTGCCACATCTCCCAGAGAGCGAGGGAAAAACATCCTTGCCCTGCGAAGGGCTGGGAAAGCCTCGCTAAGCACCTTCACTCTTCCCAGCCTCCCGCTGGGAGGCTGAGGGCTGGCGAAACTTTTCTACGCAGTCCTATTCAACGTGTATGCAAACCTGTGGGCAGGAAAAATAACCTAGTCTGAAATCAAATGATCTTTGGTATTTTATATAAAATCTTCTGAGATGAGTCCTCTTCTTTCTTCCTCCCTCCCTCTTTGCTGCTGCAGAAGGGTAATTACAACCCATGTTTTATACAAAACGTTGCAACCCTTTGTACCAAAGAAAAATATTGTGCCTCATACAGCTCTGACTCAACTGGTAATTCAGGATGACGAGCAATTCCTTTAACATATGACTAAACAAGCTAATAGGAGGATGTTACCCAATAGCATGCACCTTATACAAGAGCACTTGAAATAGCATGTGTGAGTCTAATATCTTCTTGGTAGGACTTTAAATACCTATTATTTTATTAGGTTTGCTAGCAAAAGCTCTTGCAGTGAGGCTCAGTGCACTTGACCACTGCAGGAGGTCAAAGCAAATCTCTTTGTTCCCACTCACGACTCTCTCTGTGTGACTGAAATGCACCACTAGAATAAAACAATTAAAGTATCCTTGCATAAAGAGGAGAGGCAGATGACAATGCGTATGTTGATGAAAAAGCTGTAACAGATGCCCCCCTACTCTAAGCTAGCTGGAATGCAAATCACCTGAATTTTCATGATGTCTCATTGACTAATTACTTCTAAATGCTTTTCCAAGCCTCATCTTCACGGAAAAAAAAAAAAAAACCCACACATTTATTTTCCTCCTGCTCATGAACCAGGCCTGTAACGATTGGCTCAACACATTTTTTCCCTGTCTTCAAGTCTTTTGTCCTAATAGCATGCTGCAACCCAGGGTACAGGTAGGACAAACGCACTTGGTGCAAGAGCCTACAGAGGCCCAAGCCAGGGACGCAACAACGGGACACAAGGTGCGAGCTTCTGTGACCGAACAGGCAGAGTGGGACCCATTTTGTGCCATGCCTGAGAACGGGGAGAAGGTTGGACAGGTAGTGGAAAGGCAACCCACAATCAGTCAAAGCCCAGCCTCTGTTTCTGTGAAATTGTTCCTCCTTATTTCCTTCCGCAGCGACCGTGTAGAAGAGGTACGGAGAGGAATGCACAGAGGAAAGATGGAGGGATACAGGAACAATGCTCTACATAAGAAAGGTAAAATAAGAAAACTGTTTTAGAAAATAAATACATGTAAGGGTCAGTCTCATTCATGTGACTTAAACTGCACTTCACTGTCAGTGTCTGACATTTCTTGTTGGCTAGCTCTAAGCCTTCTCAGATCGATGACAAACACTAAGCCAGAAGAGTAGCCTGAGTTTCGGCCAGAGGAATATGAGTCTTAGCAAATCAAAAGAGCCATAGGACTGGGAAAGTGCCACACCATCAGAAGCAGAGGCATTGGAGGGCAAAACCAACCAACATGAGGAAGTCCAGGAAAAGAAGAGACTAATAAAAAATGATAGTCACACATGCTGTGTTTCTAGTGATCAACAGGAAGCAGCTATATACGTTCTCTGCGCTGTGACAGCCATCTCAAGAGCCTTTGGCTAGACTGGAAAGAGTCTCACGGTGAGGCAGCCTTTGATGCTGGTACACACGGACATTTTCAACAGCTCTCTCACCACGTTCAAAGAGGGAGAAATTGATGGCATATGGAGAAACACATGGATACGTGTCTAATCACTTGTTTGTGCCCAAACAAACTTTTTCTCTGCAGGAACATATGAGGAGTCCATTGCTATGGGGATAACTGTTCTGGCAACTACCATGTATTTCTGTTCTCATCTGGAGAAGGGCCAGCTGGTGCTCTCATTATCCCCGAGACTGGTACACACATAGGCCAGACAAGGTCCAGCTAAGCCTAGATGATAAGCTGGGCTTGCTCCAGTAGCCAAGACAGACCAGCTTCAAAAGCCAAAGCCAAACTGTGGAGTGACGTGGGTTGTGCGTAAACATCCAGCCACCTCTGAGTCCCCAAACCAGGTAGTCACTTACAACCAGACTATCTGAAAACGGCTTTTGACACATGTCCACCAGGGAAACATAAAGTCAGGTTTTAGAAATCTTACCTGCTCTATCTCCACATTCTCATGTGGGTTGCACACTTGCACAGCTGTGATGCTAGGTTTATTTTCCGCGCAATCGGGAGCATGTCAGACACAAGGCTGTCACAGGGTAGTCAGCTCCTTCATGCGAGGTCTCAGCTCCTCACTAAACTTGACTGCGGTTAACACATAGTTAACAAATAGGGAGAGGATGCAGCAAGTCGATGCATCTTCGGAAGCAATTTTGTAAAGACTGTGAAAAACTGGTGAAGGCTAAAACAAGAGCAGTTCATCTGACACCAGTCTACCGTTTCTCCCATGACTGAGCTGGAAAGGGGGCTGTGAGAGTTTGTCGCAGTGCTCTTTGGCCAGAGTTGAGGCCAGGAGGTTGACAGTCAGCGGGTAGGCAGAGATGGTGACTGAGTGTCACATGTGAGAGCTGGTATCAAGGAGAACCGGGAAGGACTCTACCCCAGACGGAACATTTGTAAGGCCTTTACTGAGAAGAGCAAGAAAAAACAGCTGGATTTGCTGATCCGCAAGAGGAAAACTGAGGAAGGAAATGCTGGAAACAGTTGTTTGCATGTGAGGCTCTTGGAAGAGCTGAAAAATATTTAGCTCCCTGACTTGCAGCACAATGGCTCAAAGCAATTGCCCCTGCCCTGTGGGGCTGCTCAGGGAGCTCTGCCTTCCTCCAGCACCAGTGCTGCTGTGTTTCTGGCAAAAGTCTCGTGGCCTTCAGACTAAAAGTATTCAGAGGTACTAAAATCAAGCTGAGCTCATTTTAGCCAAAGTCTAACATGGATGAGAAAACAGGCCCGTTGAACGTTTCTTCACTTTTTTTTTCACTTTAAGGACCACAGATACCCCACAGACTTCAGGCTGGAAGAGCCCTATTCCAGCAGCCACTTAAGTAATCTCAGAACCTGTGCGAGTTTATTTTTTTCCCTTAAAATCCCAACAGCTCCTTTCTTTATTACTACACACAAAATTTGGCTTTTGTTTAAAAACACACAACGTATGTGTAAGTAAAAGAAAGCCTAAAGGTGCAAACACTTCAAATTTAAAAGCCAGTAATCCTTTTATTTCCTCGGTTTTCAACACTTGGCACTGGTGACAATGACAACATCCTACAGTGAAAGACCTGTGCAAGTGAGGTACTGCATAAGGTTAAGCTGCCCATCTATACAACATGAATGCTCTTTTTGAAAAGGATAATTTTATGGAACGGGGAAGGAGGAGAGACTGTAGCTCTGTAAGCACCAGAAGAGTGTGACCTGGCTCACTTTCTGGGATGGGAACACCTGCAAGAGAATCTAGTGTAGATCCCCTGCTGTCTAACAAACTGTACACTCTTACACACTGAGTACTTCAAGGCTCTCTATCCTTGCTGCCTCCTCTCACTTGTAAAAACTCAGTCGAATTGTCTATTCCTCTTTTAAACTTGCCAGGACTTCTCATATAATCCTTCTTTCAATAAGAAACCAGACTTCGAGGTCCCCAGCTGGTTTCTGAACAAGAAACTGAAACAAATCTGAGCTGCTGTCTCCCCCCAGTGTCAGCGTATTTTCTTGTGCAAGGCTGCAACTGTGGCACAAAGCATGTCCAAGGGTAAAAAAGCCTGCTGTAACCTATCCAGTGATAGCATAGATCAAAACTACCCTGATACGTCAGAGAACAGATAATGGTTCAGGTCTGGGAATGGATAAGATCTCTTCTTATTTTGGAAACCCTAGGATATCAGCCTGCTGTGACACCCATCACAAGCTCAAGGAGTCATCTATGCTGTAGCGTTAATCTGAAGTTAAGGAAAAAAGCAGCCAGGTCAGACCACACTTGGAATCTTACACGTACAAAGAGGTTTACTGATGTGGCCGTAGAGGCAAAAAGGTGGCATTCTCGAGGACTTCTGAGGAGGCTCCTCACAGCTGCTTTCTCCCCCGCCAAAGCCAGGGACAAAAAAGAGGCTCCTTGTGTTAATTCCCTTCTTGCACATGCCTGGCAAGGTAGGGCCCCCAGATTTTAATGCCAGTCTTGATCGGTTCGGGTGCTAAATGGTGCCAAATCGGTGCCAAATTGCTTTGACGCTAAATGACTTGCTTTAAAGGCAGATTGTGTACCCCTTCGATTCTGCTCACAAAGCAACTGTCTTAAAGTGGAGAATACCTCTGCTTTCAGTTAAAAAAAAAATTTAAAGCTCATTATTACTATTGGTTTAGAAAAATCTACTCTTGGTTAAGCACCTAAAAAAACCTAGATTGGGGCAACCGGTGACTGCACGGAGCCAGGACATTGCTTATTTCGGAGGCTGGTGGACACTACGCAGGCCTGACAATTTCCTGCAAGATTTGGGCATGTGGCGTAGCTAAATACCTCGGTGCATGTCCCTCAATAGCTGCTTAATACAGGTGGTTAGCAGACTCCATTCTCACTGAACACCGCAGAGCCATTTAATTCATTTACCATTCAACTCCACCTTTGCATAGACAGATGACCGCAGAGACCACAAAGGAAACTGCTGGTTTGCAACGGCACTGCGAATTCCCTAGCCTGGCAGCGCTGAAGCTGCCGTAACGAGGATATTGCTCTACCCTGGGAATGGGCTCCTGCAGTACTTATATCCCCCAGTCACCAAGGTGACCGCATGAGCAGTGAGATTTTAAAAATCAGTGCAGTTCCCAGTGAGTAACTCCAGCACAGCAAGAGAGCGAGGGCCCTGTTTTGCCCATGATGCTAATTGCCGAGTGATCTCTCCCTGTCCTTGTCTTGACCCTCGAGCCTTTCGTCATATTTCCTCTCCCCTGTCCGGTTGAGGAGGGGGAGTGATAGACCTAGGGGGCACCTGGCATTTATCCAGGCCAAACCAAAACAGCATCATCCGTACGGGCCGCACACAGACTTTGTGGGGCAGCGCCTGCGAGCCGGACACCGCAGCAGCCTGCGCTGGCGTGACCGCAGCAGGCCCTCGGCCGGAGCCAGCCACCCCGGAGGCCTCCCACACTCTGCTGTGCTCCCAGGGCTTCCCCAGGGGCCCTGCGCCTCTCCTCTTCCCTCCTCTCCCCGCTCCACTGCCAGATTTCAGCTTCACCCTAACTTCCAGAAGACACAAGGATCTAGGAAGCGCTTTGTAATGGAAACGAGAAGCGAAACATGGAGGGAAAGGTACCTGTTGGCACTGCTACACACGCCTAAGGCTTTATTTCTGAGAAAAAAATCTACTCCATTGATTCACCTATGGTGACCAAGTTAGCTTATCGTCCAGGATTTGGTGTTACTGCACATGCAGGAATAGCTAGCAGTGGTAATGAAAACCCTCTCTGCTTCCTAGGCCAAGTAGTAAATAGAGAGACATACCGTTATCAGACACTGTGCATAGCAAAATAATATAGTAAACCTCCCAGCATGAAACTTCCTCAAAGGTGACACTGTGATTTGCATTGATCTCACAAGTCTCGGATTTACCCCCGTGCAGGAAGCAGTTGTCCTGAAGCAGCTCCACAGAGCCCTCCCCCTTTCCTTTTGTCTGTCCGTGAACCTCGTATGCACCCATGATGGATTCACAGTGTTTTTCTCTTTAAAACCAGTCACCTCCTTGCATCTAATCCTTACAAAATTACTCCCCTGCAGCTCTAACTGTAGCATTTGAGTAAGTAGCAGTCAAGGCCATTACTTTTTTTTTTACAAAGTATTTTTTATTGCACAAATAGAGGCTTAGATATTTTGCTGTGGGTATAAAAAGTTGAGATACAGTTTAAGCGAATGTTACTCTTGAGGGTTTTATTCCTTTGACACATCCTTCATTTATGGGAAGGCTTCGTTCTCCCCGGAAAGGAATCCCATGCAAGCTGCCAAGTGCCAGAAAATCTGCAGGGTGGGGAAACAGCAGTGAGAACAGCAGGCATGATACACTGGCAGCACGCGGGCTAAATCTGCCTGCCCGCATCGCGCGCTGCAACCGGAGCTAATGACAGCGCTGCGGTGCTGACACTGGAGAACATTTTTAGGGTAGGAGAATTCACCCCTTCTTGCAATCCCATTATAGAAGGACACGGCTGACAGCCCGAGAGATGACAGAATTTAGGAAGGACTGGGCCTCCGGCGGGCAGCACTGGGTGACTGGGCAAGTAGGGCATTTTCTGCAAAATCAGAGATGCTGTAATGCCAGTCATTCAGCAAGATCAAGGCCACATACTGGACACAGAGGCTTTGTGGGATAAGCTCGTTACCCTGGTGCAGTCATCCCTTGGGCTACCGACTCTGCCGAACAGAACTCCCTGGGACTCAACGCCGCATGCACAGCACAGCACAGCACGGTATGGTCTCCTCATTATAAGTGGCAGGCTTGCTCACTTGCAGGGCAGCCCACCTCTCGTTTGTTTAGCAGTAAAACTCCGTACAATTTACTCTGACTTATTCTGCAAAAACAGAAAGAACTGTTCTCACAGCATTTTCCAGTGACTAGCAAAACTGATTTAAAACAAAAGTTTAAAATGGCACAAGTCTGCCCAGAGACAAGTCCTCAGTCTGATGTAAACAGGAGACTGAAAAACACCTTTGGTTTTGCTGTTTTTTCTTTGCGAATGAACCACTTCGTTCCCATGGTTATTTCCAGGGCCCCATTTCTAGTCACAATTTCCAATTCTCGTTGCAAGAAAATAAAGCAGCGATAGGTTTGAAACCAAAACTAGTAAACATTTCTAAAAACTGAAACTCTCTTTATCTGTGAGGTGATGACCTCAAAAGGGGAAAGTAAATTTTTTAGTTCAATAAAGAGTAACATTACATCAAACTCCCACTGAGCTTACAAAGAGCAGGCAGGAATAGAAATCCCATTTTGCTTCAGAACAGGGATGTGAAACGAACTGATACAAAAATCACGTACCAAACAAGTCAGGGAATATAATCTTAGCACTATGCAGTACTCACTTGCTCATGGACTTGATCCTACAAGGCAACAATTTCTTAAACTTTGAAAACAGAGGGAAGGAATTCAGCACAAGGAATGAAAACCCAATTAAGAAATTTTGTAATGTTCGTTTTGCTCTTTTACACAGAAAGATGTGCATTTTTCTCAGTGAAGTATATATGATGGATGTTACATAGCATAACCTGTAGCATTTCTGTTACCTCAGGAAGTTCCACGGCATGAGATTTGGTCCTTCCAGCTAAACTATCTACAACCTGGCCTGTTTTAATTAATATGGAATGGCTGATTCTTTTCTACCTTAATTATGTGACTTAAGGCCAAGAGGTCTTTCTTGCTGCATCATCCTGTCCAGCAGCCTCTCATGGTTTTCTTTCCCAGTTTAACCATCTCTTTACGCATCACGACTTCCTGTGCAATTGGTTGGGCGTAAAAATTCAAGGAGATTAACAGCAGAGAAGGAATACTGTGCTAAGATCTCCTAAATCACAAACCATGGCTGCCAAATTTTCCGATGGTAACTGCAATTCCTATAAAGAATGGGCATGACACAGGTGTGCAAATATGCTGAAACATCGCAAGAGACAAATATTACAAGAACTCAGATAATGGTGATGGTTCTAATTGCACAATCCAAATGCATCCAAGTCAAAACACAATGGGACGAACATGCTAGTGCCATTATCGAACACTAGGATGTCGAGTAAATTCTATACCTGAGAGACTCTTCAATCATCCTTCTTCTCTGCTTCTGTTTTCATTTTCTCTTCACGTTCCCTCTTCAGTTTTTCTTCAATTTTTTTGCTCTGGTACATTTTTACTCCAGCAAACGCTAAGCAAAGAATCAATGTTTTAGCTGCCAAAATGTACATCAGCAATGGGAAATTCTCCAAAGCCTGAAATGCAAAATAATATATTTAGGCAGTTACTGGAACACTTAGACAATTAAAAATGAATCTACAGGGATGCTATACAGCTTCCTACAGCAATAGCGTTATTCAATGATAATGCTCCTCTGTTCACATTTTTTTGTCTGTAGAAAACTTTAGACCAGGCAGATCAACATCTAGGGGAAAGGACAAAAACAAGTTCACTTCACTCAAGCTTGTATATGAAGTCCCTTTGAACAGGTCTTTGTTGCTTCTGCTTGGTTTACAGCAAATGGAATATTGGCACGATCCGGAGCTGAAAAAGGGGAAGAACTGACTATCTCTGGATAATTGTAAAAGTGGAAATGCTTCTGAACAAGTCTCACGTGAGTGACGGATCCATGTATATCAGCTATCAGATGTGATCCCCACAAAGACATTTCTGTGCTCCTAGAAATTTTAATCCACAGTACTTTTGCAATTAACTTGCCCAGATCTAGAAGGTATAGATAAACGTCTTCAAACTGGAAAAAAAGTAAAAAACCCACAACCTCCAATGATTCACTTTTAGGAGTTTCTAATGCCTGGAACCACTGAAATTGCACAACATATTTCAATGTTGTAGAAGCACGCTACTGTAAGTGCACATGGAGTGGAAAATAAAATGCAAATGGGCAACACTGTGAGTTCAGAATACAAATATAATGAGAGTGGCACAGGCACTCAGTGGAAGATGTTCATTCCAGAAGGATACTGAAGGTACACGAACTTCCCAGCCCACTGTTTCAAAGAGCCACCTGGCCAGCAGGATCAGTCCAGTCTGTCAGTGGTGCACAGCAGGTTCACAGCGCCAGCTCACCCCAGCAAGCCTCCCAGTAGCCCCATGTACCTTTAACAGGCATTCCAGCACCTCATAAAGCTGTCTGGCCACTGCCAAACTACGGAATTTAGAAACAGTCTTGTATCCATACACCATCAGTGTGTCCCCTTAAAGTCCACAAATTAGAGGCTCTGGGGGGGGGTCTTTTATAACACTGATCTCTACAAGCTGCTTGTTACCTTTGACATCAGGCCACTCCCCTCTAATTTTGAAAAAAACCCATCATTCTCTGTCAATCTCCCCACATACTAAAAGTGGCAACCCCTTTAAACCACAGCTCTGCAACACCAGAAAGGTAAAGCCAAGGCCTGGGGTTAGCATTGCTTTCTTGGTTAATGGTTTAACATGTTAAAATTGCTAATGCACGAGGTACTGGCTCAAACATTTCTGTGCCTAACACACATAACCTGCAGAAAGTTTATGGCCCCAATACACTAAAAGACATAGTGGAGAAAACACCCTCCACTAACGAAAGGAGCTGAGGAAAAGAGCAGCCAGAGAAAAGCCTGGAAAAGAGGAAAGCCAGAAGGAGCAGAGGCAAACAGAGCAGAGCTTGCCTACCAGCACTGTGCTCAGGTCTAAAGTGTGAGGCCCCAACACCAAGTCCTCTGTCCCTGAGGTGCAGAGAGCATGGTGGTTAAACTACCTGCACCTAGGCAAGGAAACCATCTTCGAACACAGGACCCACCCAACCCCATCTTACATGCATCTGCCTGGACGAGCAGAAATTCACCACTTTATGAATGTGAAACATCCTCACCTTCCAGTTAAACGCCACCATCTTGGCTGCGTGACGATACTGCCCGTCCCGCAGCAGGCTGCGCCCAACACCGACGAGCGTCACACTCCTAAAGGCACGGACCGGTGCAGGAGCATCTTGAGGAAACAGAAATTAAAAAAAAATTAGCCAGTCTGTTTCTACTCAGCATGTCCGCGCTGCACCGCTCTGACAGGCTCATCCGCAGCGCAGCGCCTGGCAGCATACCAGTGCCACACGGTTCAGGAATGACCTACACGGGCCTTTTTGGAGCTGAGTGACAGGAGCAGTGTCCGTGCTGCCGAAGGACAGGGGTTTGACAGGCCCCGGGCAGGTGCCACACTTGCGCAGAGCGTGCAGCACATCCCGGCAGCTGCCCAACCGAAAACACAATGCCGGCTGCTTTCGAAAGCTTGACGCGTGTGCACATCACACCGCCTCAATGACGTCCGAGACGTAGCAGGCAGAAGCGCACCCAGAAGTGGTTTTTAAGCCTTGTGGTTTTTAAGCCCACCTGCCCTGCTGGAGCCCAAATGCCTGATGAATCATAGCATCTAGTATAATTTACCAGTTCTCTCTGATTTACTAATAAATCAAATTCTCCAATGCAGCCCATAATAATACAGAAGCGAATCAATCAACCACTAGCTCCCTTCAGTAGTCGACGTACATCTCAGAGCTGAACTTCGGGGCTGGGAAAAGCCCGAGAGGACGCTGCAGGCTGCGGCACAGAGTCACAACGCTGCCCTCCAGTCTCTGCTGCTACTCCACCAGTGCTGACACCACTGCAGCTGCTGGATTTCAAATTAAGCACGTTTCCCTGCCTGACCCCCTCGAGGTGTTTCCTGTAGGTGTAACAACAGAGTCACTGTTCAAAAAGCAGGAGGAAGCCCTACAGGTTAGCCCAAACCTCCACCAGCAGCTGGGCTGAGTAAACCACTACCACACCACAATACCTGCTCCTGACCTTTCTTCAGAAACATGGAGTCAAGTAGATGTTCTTGCAGCTCCTGCATTGCTCAGCCAGCTCCTTCACAGATGCCCTTATTTCTCCAGCTAGCGCAACCTCTTTTCTCCTCTTCTCCCAGGTGTAAAATCCTCACCCTGCAGAGACCACCCTGGAAATGCCCCCACGGAGAGACACCACCGAAGGTCTCTGCTACCAAGATGGAACCATACCCAAGCAGTGGCGTGGACAACTCATTTGTCATTCTGTATTTACAGAATATTTATTTATGTGTTGGTCCTGAGTTGTGCAGCTTCCTTCTCCTGTTGACAAAATGTCAGGGCATCCGTGAACTAACGAGTCAATGGTTTTACACCTCCAAAAAAAAAAATCATTTTAACTTCTGATGTTTCCTCCAGAATTTCAGCGACAATTAAGGTTTGAAGTCCCCTGCCAGATGGTTACAACAAAATTCCCACATCAGAGAAGAATCTGATTCTCAATGCATGGTCCAGGTGGCTATATGCTTCTCAATGAAACCCAAGTTACACAAGCCTGGCCTGACCTGAAGGGACTGCACTGCCCAGCTGGGGTGGCCTCATCTCAGAGCGCAGACTTGGGTGGGGGTTTCATCAGATACAGTCTTCACTCTTCTCCCAAATTGCTGTAAATCCTGTGTTTCAGTCGGAATCAATTCTGCAACATGTTGTAAAAAGGCAAGAATTCACCATTCAAAGACAGGCTGGCATCTGGCATGTGATGCTGAAAATGGGGTTTTAGTGATTTTTTACGTACAGAAAAAGTTTTAGACTCAGCAAACGTTATGCGAGCCCATCTGTGGCGTCTGATTGCAGGGTACTGTCCCACCAGTGAGAAGCAGCGTATAACGTGTTACTCAGTGCACACTCCTCTGAATGCTCTTGGTTGCAAGTCGATCGTTTAAGCATTCAGCACAACACTTCTGAAACATTTCTGCTTTGCTGAGACATGAGCCTGAATGTGCCTGAATTGTGTATCCACCAGGAGTAGCTGCACTGAAGTCACAAAGAACGGGAAGTAAAGAAATTCTCCCTTTGTTCTGAAGAGCGGTGTTTCGATCCAAAACACTTCCTGTGAGAGCTGACACTTCTGATGGTCTGTCCTCTGCAGCAGTGTCTTCTGCGGCTGGAACTGAGTGGGGAAGCCACCGCTCTCCCCATGTTGCATTCCCACATCCTGTGCCACCAGCCTGCTGCTGTCAAGCACTTCTCCCCATTTCATCTCTCGACTCTTCTGTTCCACTCTCCATCTTGATCCAGACCTTATTAAACACAGCTGAAACCCCAGGACAGAAAAAAACGGGTGCAGCTGGTGCATGGGGCAGGGAGAAGAAAGTGGGAAGAGGAGAGAAAAAGGCAGGATTCACTTCACATTTGAAAAACAACATTTGTTAGTGCTGAGGTCGTCAATTCAGAAGTAAAAAGCTCAGACATTGTACTTTCAAGGTTGTGGTATCTTAAAAGCATTCATGCAAATAAACAGCTGAAGTTTCATGTTTGCCTTTTCAGAGGCAGATAAGGCACAGATAGGAGTTCAGAACACATCTACAGTCAGGCATTGTTCGTTCCCCAGGAAAATGCAAGCTCCCTTAACAAACACAGCGCTACTGGGAACGGAGACTGGGCCCCATGGAAGGTCACTATTTCCTTCACTCACAAGCAAGGAGGTCTCGTGTTGAGCCACGTGAGAAAGAAACAGGAGCACTGGGCTCTGCCTGAAGCCCTGCCAGAGACTCCGTGACAGACGCTCCATAATCACGTACTTGTAGACTCCTGTGCAGGGCAGGGATAAAACGATACCACTCTCACACGTACCGGTGGCCGCCTTCACTGTGATTGCAATCTCACAATCACTAGCCTATTTACACTCCGACCTCCTCTGTGAAGCCGATCAAGCTACTGCAGATGGGAAAGGACGGGAGGGTCTGCCCCTATCGCACACCTCAGCACTGTACCAGCAATCCTCTGCTACCTGCAAACGCTGTGAGGTCTGCTGGGTCCAGAGCAGGCAGACAGGGTCACCGACGCAGCCCGAGAAGCTCGTGTCCTCAGCAGGGCTGAAGAGCTCCCATGGAGAGCTGCACCAGGTCCCAGGGCTAGACTTCAGCTGATACCAGCCCCGGGACCTCTGCGCAGCGCTGTGTTGTGCAACACGGACCACCCCAGAGAGACTAAGGAGTCTGGCCTCAGTCAGATGGGAAGTCTGTGGTGGAGCACAGAATGGAATCCAGGTCTCTCGGCCACTCAATTACAGCTCCAGTCCACCACAGCAACCGCATCACAGCCCAGCCACTCACGCCATTGTTTGCTTACGCAGCGGCAGAGTATCGACTGGCCTGCACGCACCAGAAAGCATCTACACAGGCATCTGGGCACAGACAAATCCACTTGAGCTGTCTTGGCTGAACATCTCACTCAGCCTGCCAGCAACTCCATCTACTCCACAAAATGGGACTTGAGATATTCTTTTGTCTACTGAGGACTTCCAAGCAACTCTACTATATACACTTTGTGAAAAGCTATAGAAGTCACCAGCACATGGCCTCAGAAAGCAGCGAGCTACTAGGGTTATTTGACTACATTTAAAAACGGAGTGATGGCTGGGTATGTCCTGACCTAGAAAAGAGGTTTCACTCCATCTGTCTCTTGTTGCTTTCTTGAATGCACATATTTCAGGAAGCACAATGCACGCTTCCTACACGAACAGTCACTGGGGGACTCACCACCACGTGTGACCTGCTGCGTCACGCATCAGGCTGAGCATCCGCAAGACAGGAGCAAGCCTCCTCACAATAAAAAAAAAAGAAAAAAGACTAAAGGATCATTGGAAAATGTAGTAATATGGCACAGCCCAAAGGCTGCAGAGAAATACAGTGGAAGCAACTGCGAGCCAGAGCTGCTGCGCTAGGAACCCATCACAAACCACTGCCACAAGACACAGCAGCTACAGTCGGCCAGAAGCATGCAGACCTGTGCACATTTACAGCCTCTGCGTGTAGGTGGGTCAAGACATCGCTCCACAAAAGGACCCGTGCAATCACTCAGTTTATACCAGTGTCACTGGTAAAGAAATTCCTAAACCAACACCAGGTCAAGGAACATCAAAAACATAAAGCCATTTACGTCCTTCATACCTGAAGAAGCAGAAACGAAAATATCAGTGATTCCTCCGGCAGATCCTCACGTGCCCCCAGACTCTGGAAAACACGAGCAGAGCAGACGGGACGTTACCAGTCACGGCGCCTGGACTAAACCCAGCTCAAACCCAGAAATGCCAGTGGCACTCGGACCACTCCATGGCGGCTCCCAACGCATCCCTTCAGCCACCTCCCAGGGTCCTGCCAAGCCGCAGGCCCCCCGCTCACTGCCGCCAGGTCGACCCGGCAGGGTGTGCTGGGCTGGCGGCCTGCTCACGGCGGCCGGGGGCCAGGCAGGCCGGGCGGGAGCGGGCGGGCAGGGCGAAGGGGCAAAGGAAGGCCGCGGCGGGCAGGCAGGGCGGGCGGAGAAGGCCGCGGGGAGCTACGGGCCCTCGGGCAGGCCGCAGGGCAGGCAGCAGCGCCGGCTGAGCAGGCCGGGTC